>ENA-ORXM01000998-ORXM01000998.1-marine-metagenome-genome-assembly--contig:-NODE-998-length-42919-cov-4.265534_pt1 | contig 42919 bp, 38 predicted proteins | sample MGYA00237867_ERZ511480 | MGnify/ENA primary metagenome ERZ511480 (study PRJEB26309, sample SAMN06266103) | marine metagenome | isolation source: Algal blade | place: United Kingdom:Sidmouth, United...
AAACGGAGACTGGCTTGAATTTTTCTACGATAATGACACCCCAGATAACTTTGATGACGATTTATATGTACTGGCGATTAACCCGAATGGCTTGGGTAATACCATGTTTACAAACGAAGATGTGCAAGTGTCATTGATTTCAACGACAAATGCGAATGAAAATGGTGGAGTTGAGCTAAATCCTGACTATAAAACCAACCCCAACGAATTATATGTAGCTAAACGATTTTGGTCGGTAGACATGCCCAATCAACCGAACAGGCCTGTTGGTGTGAGATTCCCCGTGAATATGCAAGATATTGAGCGTTTGAGAGAGAGTGTTTCTGGGTTAGACTTAGAAGATCTTGCTGTATTAAGTTTAAAAGCTGATGCTGATTTTGATCCAGAAAACATGCATGACAATATTCCTTACACAAGTGTAGATGAATATTTGCTCGGTTCAACATCTTCTCTGCAAGAGTTTGCAGTTAGAACAGAGAATGCGGAAGGCGAAATGGAATTAGAAATACAAAGCAGACAACTTTATGGTGGAACAGTAGGTGTGTTGGCCAATAAAGGCAATGTTAAACCTTTCGTTATTGAATCTTTTGAGGCAAATATTAACTCTACTTTGGGTGTTGACATTGATTGGAAGACTGCGGAAGAATTTAATTCTTCACTCATATTCCTACAGAAGTCTTTTAACGGCTCAACGTTCACACAAATAGATTCAAAAACTGCTGCCAGATTTGCAGAAAATGGAGCATCATATTCTTCTACAGAAGCCTTTGCCTTTGTAGGCGAAACTAGATATAGGCTAAGAATGATTGGTGAGAGAGGTACAGTCATTCTCTCAGAAGAAATAATTCTTGAAGGCAATGACTTTGGAGATGAAATTACACTTTCGCCAAACCCCGTTCCCCAAAATGGCAGTTTGCTTGTTGATTTACGGCCGGTATTTCCCGCAAACAATCTTCAGCTAAATATTTATAATACGCTTGGGCAAAACGTGCGCACATACCAGTCAGATTCGCAAGTTGCCAGTCTAGATATAAGTGGTATTTCTGCAGGCACATACTTTTTAGCTGTGAGTCACGATGGTGGAATTGAAACAATTCAGTTTGTAATTTCAGAGTAATCACCTCTTTGTTTTCTAGCAACTGCAAGGGTTGTGTCATATTTGTCGCAAGTTTGTCAACCCCGTAGATGTAACCTGTGGGAATGACAATTCCTCTCGGCAATTTTCTTGCGCCAGCAGTATTTTGGCTTTATCATAAAAAGAAATATCACCGTTTTGACCAACAAGCAAAAAACTTGCTGTTTTGGCAAACTTTATTCCTCCCCTAACTTTTGGTTTACTCTTTTTCTCGATGTTAGCAAAGTTAGCGCACATCGAAATTCCAGTCATAAGCAGCAATCACGGAATTAGTATTGGCTGGATGTTGCTCGGATTAATTTTATTCGTGATACCTGTGTTAATTGCCACATTAATCGAGTTTTTTGGCGTGAAAAATTACTATCCAACGGTATTTAAAAAGTAACTACCCTCGTTCTTTAATAACTTCTACTACGCGAGAAATTTCTTCTTTGGTGGTAGATTTTCCTAGACTAAAGCGAATAGAAGAAAAGTTCTCTCCCTCAGACAATCCCATCGCTTCTAACACATGGCTTGGCTTTAAAGTTGCTGAAGTACAGGCAGAACCTGTAGCCACGGCCATTGCACCATTGGTTAGTTGAATCATACGGTTTGCCTCAATCGTTTGAAAACTGATGTTTGCAGTATTAGGCAAGCGAGGCGCTTCATGACCATTGATTCGAATTTTCGTGAAAGACTCGAGTTGTTTCACTAATTCATCTCGTAGTAATGCTGCATGTTTTTCATACGCAGCTTGATTACTCACTGCGAGCTTGATTGCCGCACCCAAACCCACAATTCCTGGTACATTGAGTGTGCCTGAACGTAAACCGCGCTGGTGACCACCTCCAAAAATTTGGGCAGCCAAAGCCACACGCGGATTTCGGCGACGATAAAACAATGCGCCCACACCTTTTGGTCCATAAAACTTATGAGCAGAAACGCAGCAAAGATCAATCCCAAGTTCATCAACGTTCAGTGGAATTTTACCGACACTTTGTGTGCAATCACTCATGAAAATAGAGCCTTTTGCGTGCACAATCTCACTAATCTGTTTTACAGGTTGAATTACGCCGGTTTCATTATTACTGTGCATGATTGAAACGAGGATGGTTGCATCAGTGATTGCATCTCCAAGTTGTTCCAAGTTGATGAGACCGTTCTTATCAACCGGCAGCAATGTAACAGTTGCACCATGTTGTTTTTCAAGGTGATTACATACATCAAGCACGGCCTTGTGTTCTGTAGCGCAGGTAACAATATGTTTCCCTTTTCTTGACGAATAAAGCTCCCATACTCCTTTAATCGCCAAGTTTATTGCTTCGGTACTGCCAGAGGTAAACACCAACTGCTGTGCCTCGCAACCTAAAGCATTTGCAACTTGATTTTGAGCTGTTTCCACTGCATCTTTCGCCAGCCAGCCATAGGGGTGCGTTGAGCTCGCTGCATTTCCAAATTTTTCTGAGAAAAACGGTAGCATCAACTCTAGCACAGCTTCATCAACAGGGGTTGTGGAATTAAAATCTAAATAGATTGGCAGCAAAGCAACGAGTTTATTTATGCATTAAAAATAGAAGTGACTTTCGCCGCAATAACCGAAATTTCGATATTGACACCACGTGGAAGAGCTGCCACTTGTACACATTCACGAGCGGGCGCTCTTTCGGCATCAAAATAAGTGGCGTAAACTTCGTTGACTGCTGAAAAATCATTCATATCGGTAAGAAATATACTTGCTTTCACTACATCATTCCATGTGAGGTTAACATGAGACAACACCGCAGCAACATTTTTCATGACTTGATGTGTTTGCGCTTCAATAGATGAAAGATCAAGCTCACCTTTGTCGGCATTAAACGGAATTTGACCCGATATAAATAATGTATCTCCGCTCCAAACCGCTGTACTGTAAGGGCCGAATGCCTTTCCGCCGGTATTTACAATTTGCTTTCCCATTTCTGTTATTTTTGAATGATTGATGAGGTATGTTAAACGCACCGAAATTAACACCGAAAAATGGGACGCCTGTGTAGCCAAGAGCGACAAACCATTGATTTATGGCGTGAGCTGGTATCTAGATGCCGCCACAAATAGTCAATGGGATGGCTTAATTTGGGGCGATTACGAAACAGTATTGCCATTGCCTTGGAACCGAAAACTCATCGCGAAGCAATTTTATCGCCCAATGTTGTTACAACAGCAAGGGCCTTTTGGTAACGGTCAGCCAAAACAAACTATTCTGCCTTTACTTTCAAAAAAAAGTGTTCAACATCAAGTCGCACTGTGCGAAGCATTAATTGAAGGTGAACAAAAACGGATTAATCTTATTCTCAATTGCAATCAAGAAAAGCAGAAACTCTATGAGGGCTTTTCTAAAAACAGGCGTTATGATGCACGAAATATTGAGCACACTGTTGAGGAGCTAACAGTTGATGAGTTCATGAAATTTTTCAAAAAGTTTGCTGCTGAATTAATTGAGGATCAAGGAATTCATCTCACAACTATAAAACAAATCATCATAGCTTGTATATCAAATCATCATGGTTTGTTATTGGGTGGAAAAGTTGGCGACAGCGTTGAGTCCGTCATTTTTCTTTCTAAATACAGAGGCCGACACACCCTTTTACTTTCGGCAACAAGTAAAACCGGTTACGAAAAAAGTGTGAACGTATTTTTATTGATCTACTACATTTTTAAGCAAGCAGGAAAATCAATCATGTTAGATTTTGAAGGCTCAGAAATTCCAGGTGTTCGAGATTTTTATAAAAGCTTCGGTGCGCAAGAAGAAATCTACTACCTTTATACAAAACAAAACCAATGGATTCAGAGCCTCAAGAACATGCTAGGCAAATCATAAACTTAGGCCAATCAAATTCAATTGCCAGCGTAATTATGCGAGAGTTGAGAGATGAAACCTTACAGACAGATCGCATTCGCTTTCGGAACAACGTGTCTAGGCTAGGCCAAATTGCCGCCTATGAAATTTCGAAGACAATGAACTTCAAAGACGTAGAAATTGACACACCTCTCTCTCAAGCAACAGGTAAAGAATTTGTGTCTCAACCTGTGATTGCACCAATTTTGCGTGCCGGATTGCCTCTATACGAAGGTATGTTATCTTTTTTTCCGCAAGCAGACTCCGCCTTTATTTCAGCTTACCGCAAGCACGATCAATATGATGGTTTTGAAATTGAAATGACTTCGATTAGCTGCCCAAATATTAATGATCGCACACTCATTATTTGCGACCCTATGATCGCCACTGGCCAATCGTTACTTACCTCTATTAAAGAAATCTTTAAACTTGGTAATCCGTTTGAAGTAATTGTTGCTTCAGTAATTGCAAGCGAGGAAGGACTAGAATTTGTTGCAGAGCAGTTTCCAAAAATCCCAATTTACACCTTCGCAATTGACCCACAGTTGAATGCAAAATCTTACATTGTTCCTGGCTTAGGCGATGCTGGCGATTTAAGCTTCGGCCCTAAGATTCAAGAGTAAACAATACACGCCCATAATTGTTATGATGAAAAACAATTTATGGTCGAACTGTCGGAATTTATTTCCCAACTAGAAGAAAAGAATCCAAACCAACCAGAGTTTATTCAGGCGGTAGAAGAAGTGCTGGAATCGGTTATTCCATATATTTCAAACAACAAGAAATACCAAGATCAATCTATTTTACATCGACTTGTTGAGCCTGAGCGCACTATTATGTTTCGGGTGCCTTGGGTGGATGATGAGGGCAAAATACAGGTAAACAGAGGCTTTAGAGTGGAAATGAATTCTGCCATTGGGCCTTACAAAGGAGGTTTGCGTTTCGACCCATCTGTTGATCTTGGCGTTTTAAAATTCTTAGCCTTTGAGCAAACGTTTAAAAACAGCCTCACCACACTACCGATTGGCTCGGGAAAAGGTGGTTCAGACTTTAACCCCAAAGGCAAAAGCGATTTGGAAGTGATGCGTTTTTGCCAAAGTTTCATGAATGAACTCTACCGCCATATTGGTCATCACACTGATATTCCTGCTGGTGATATTGGCGTTGGCGCAAGAGAAATTGGTTTTTTATTTGGTCAATACAAACGTTTGAAAAATGAATTTACAGGCGTGCTTACAGGTAAAGCACTTTCTTACGGTGGCTCAAAAATTAGAACTGAAGCAACTGGCTACGGTCTGCTCTATTTTGTAAAATGCATGCTCGAAAAACAAGACAAAGAGATTAATGATCAACAAATTTTAATCTCTGGCTCAGGTAATGTTGCTCAATATGCAGCAGAAAAAGCCATTAGTTGGGGCGCGAGGGTGCTCACAATGTCAGATTCTGATGGTACAATTTACGTAAAAGGTGGAATTACAGAAGAAATGCTTAAAACCATAATGGAAATTAAGAATGGCGAACGCGGGCGGATTAAGGAAGTCACCGACGACTTTAACAATATTGAATACAAGGAAGGTGCAAAGCCTTGGGATATCAACTGCGATATTGCTTTGCCTTGCGCTACCCAAAACGAAATTGAAGAAAGAGATGCAAGACAACTGGTAGACAATGGCTGTTACCTCGTTGCGGAAGGGGCAAATATGCCAAGCACACCAAAGGCTGTAGATATCTTTGAAAAAAACAATATTTTATTTGGGCCAGGAAAGGCCGCCAACGCTGGTGGAGTAGCAACTTCGGGCTTCGAAATGGCACAAAACGCGATGCATGTGAATTGGTCTGCTGAAGAGGTAGAAAACCGTTTACAACAGGTTATGAAAGAAATTCACGACGCATGCGTGAAATATGGGCAAAGCCAAGACTCAGATGAGGTCAATTATTTAAAAGGGGCAAACATCGCTGGCTTTGTAAAAGTTGCAGATGCAATGATTGCCCAAGGCGTAGTGTGATTAGTGGAAAAACTTAAGTCTTCTACCCTTTCCAAGTATCTCGCAAAGTAACCGTTCTATTAAAGATGAGCTTTTCATCGGTACTGTCACGATCAACGGCAAAATAACCTTTACGTTGAAACTGCACCACGTCGCCAACTTGTAAATTACCCATAGCAGGTTCAGCATAGGCCGTAATTGTTTCAAGAGAATCTGGGTTTAAAAACTCCATAAAATCTCTTTCTTTGTCACCATCCGGTTGTTCAACAGTAAACAGTCGGTCATACAAACGCACCTCAATCGGTAGGGCATGCTCTACCGAAACCCAGTGCAAAGTTCCCTTTACTTTTCGCTTGCTTTCTTCAGTGCCACTACCACTTTTACTTTTAGGATCGTAAGTACAATAGATTGTAGTAATATTCCCATCTTCATCTTTTTCAACTCGTTGTGCTTCAATAATATATGCACTCTTTAAGCGCACTTCTTTTCCCAACTTCAATCGAAAGAATTTCCGATTTGCTTCTTCTCTAAAGTCTTCTCTTTCTATATAAATCTCTCGACTAAAAGGAATTTTGTCTGGCTCTTTTCCTTCAACATACACGTCACTATCTAAAAACTCCATTTCACCTTCGGGATAATTTTCAATCACCACTTTTACAGGATCTAAAACGGCCATATATCTAGGTGCAATTTCGTTTAAATGCTCACGAATGCTAAACTCCAGCAATGCAATGTCGAGCAAATTATCACGCTTGGCCACGCCAGCTTTTTCCCAAAAGTTGCGAATACTCTCTGCTGTATATCCCCGTCTTCGCAAACCAGAAATTGTCGGCATACGTGGATCATCCCAACCCGTCACAACACCTTCGTCAACTAATTGCTTCAGTTTCCGCTTGCTCGTAATCATATAGCCAACGTTACCACGAGCAAATTCACGCTGTTTGGGACGCACCTTGTCCGAATCTATTACTTGGTCTAAATACCAGTCATATAAAGGTCTGTGCGGTTTAAACTCAAGGCTGCAAAGCGAGTGACTTACTTGTTCCACATAATCGCTTTCGCCATGCGCCCAATCATACATGGGGTAAATATTCCAGGTATCGCCGGTTCTGTGATGGGCTTTTTTCAACACCCTATACATCACTGGGTCTCGCAAGTTCATATTTGGCGAGTTCATGTCAATCTTGGCGCGTAATACATGCTTGCCTTCTTCAACATCGCCATTTTTCATCTGTTCGAATAGTGCCAAATTATCGGCCACAGACCGTTCTCTAAAGGGACTTTCTATACCCGGTTCTCCAGGTGTTTTACGTTGCTCCACAATCACTTCTGAAGGCTGATCATCAACATATGCCTTGCCTTGCTTGATCAATTCAATTGCCCAATCATGAAGCTGCTCAAAGTAATCACTCGTGAAAAGCACATCTTTCCACTCAAACCCTAACCAGCGCACATCTTTTTGAATAGAGTCAACATATTCTTGTTCCTCTTTTGCTGGGTTTGTGTCATCGAAGCGCAAATTCACTGGGGCATTATACTTTTCGCCGAGGCCAAAATTGATACAAATTGCCTTCGCATGGCCAATATGCAAATAGCCGTTTGGCTCTGGCGGAAAACGAAACTGCAGTTTTTCGCGCGGAAAACCATTTGCCAAATCCTCCTCAATTATTTCTTCTATAAAATGTAAACTCTCTCTTTCTTCAGTCATCGTATTGCATTCATCGGGGCATCATCAACATACCTCGTTTTCTTATGTATCAAATTGTTTTGTTCACTCTGCACAAGCTGACTTCATGCGAAGTCCTTAACGCCATGCACTGCACCACTTTCATATTTTATTGTATAAAAATCAATTTACATATTGAGCGGCACATTATCCCAAGCGGCAAGGCTGGCATCTTTCATTGCCTCGGCAAAAGTTGGGTGCGCGTGGCTCATGCGGCCAATGTCTTCTGCACTAGCACGATACTCCATGGCAACCACGGCCTCCGCAATTAAATCAGCAATTCGTGGCCCTAACATGTGAACACCTAAAATTTCATCTGTTTCTTTATCTGCAATTACTTTTACGAAGCCTTCGGTGTCTTCGCTGGCTCTTGCTCTTCCACTTGCCTTAAAAGGAAACTTGCCAACTTTGTATTCTCTGCCTTCGGCTTTCAACTCTTCTTCTAAATATCCAACTCCTGCACCCTCGGGCCATGTGTACACAACACCGGGAATGAGTTTGTAATTGATATGAGGCTTTTGCCCGGCCAATACTTCAGCAACAAAAACACCTTCCTCTTCTGCTTTGTGCGCTAGCATTAAACCCTTAATCACATCGCCAATGGCGTAAACTCCTTTTACCTTAGTTTGCAACTGTTCATCAACCGGAATTCTACCTCGCTCATCTAGCTCAACGCCAATGGCATCTAATCCTAAGCCATCAGTGTATGGTCTCCGGCCAACGGCTACTAAGCAATAGTCCGCCTCAAATGTTACATCTTCTCCCTTTTTATTTTCGGCAACCACTCTTGTAGAATCACCTTCGTTTGAGACAGCCTTTACTTTATGGCTCAGTTGAAAATTCACTTTCAAGTTCTTCTTCATTGAGCGTTGAAGCTCTTTGGCCAAGTCAGCATCCATGCCCGGCACAATTCGGTCTAGATATTCTACAATGGTAACTTCTGTACCTAAACGTGCATACACGGAACCCATTTCACAGCCTATAATGCCCGCGCCAATAATGGTCATGGTTTTCGGCAAATTGTCTAGTGTCAATCCTTCTGTAGAAGTAATTACGCGGTCTTTATCAATCTCAATAAAAGGAAGCGTTGAAGGCTTAGACCCTGTCGCAATAATCACCTTATCGGTTTCAATTTCCTTGCTTTCTTCTCCCTCAACTTTGATTTTGTTCGCACTCACAAACGATGCCACGCCAGTGTGCACATCAATCTTGTTTTTTTTCATTAAGTAAGCAATACCACCTGTTGTCTGCTCTACCACATCGTTTTTACGAGAAATCATTTTTCCAAAATCGAGCTTTAGGTCGCCTACTTGAATACCGTGCGTTTCGAAATTTTCTTTTGCATTATGATAATGCTCAGAGCTATCAAGCAAGGCTTTGCTGGGAATACAACCCACATTTAAGCATGTACCACCAAGCGTATTATACTTTTCAACGATTGCGGTTTTCATGCCTAATTGCGCACAACGAATTGCGGCAATGTATCCACCCGGGCCAGACCCAATTACGGTCACATCATACTTCATGAATCAGTTTTTACAAAGATAGTGATGCAACTGCTGTGCTGAGTGCAATGAAGCGAATGAACTTTATAGCAACTACAAACTTGTACATCAAACTTTCTATCCTACTTTTATTCGTTCACAATGCATAGTAATTCCACAAAGAAAGAAGTAAATCTTCCATTGGTTCTCCTTGGCTTCGCTGGGTTTACTTTGTTCTTGCTGTTTGTAGATCTGCAACCCGGATATTTTATCATAACTAAAACTGCGGCTATTGCTCTTTTACTCGCTTACTTATGGGTAACGGAAAGTTTACCAATTGGCGTTACGAGCTTGTTGCCTTTAGTGCTTTTTCCCCTACTTGGTGTATCTGATGGCAAAGACATTTCTAACGCCTACGTGAACTACGTCATATTTCTATACATCGGTGGTTTCATTATGGCCCTTGCCATTGAGAAATGGGATCTGCACCGCAGAATTGCCATTGGTATTTTGCGCATATTAGGCGGTAGTCATTTAAAAATTTTGGCTGGCTTTATGGTTGCTTCTGCCTTTCTTTCTATGTGGATGAGTAATTCTGCGACAGCCATGATGATGTTGCCCATAGCATTTTCAGTAATACTGACGCTAGAAAAAATTTACGCTGAAAGCGCAGATAATCGTGGCTTGAGTGTTGGTTTGTTGCTGAGTGTTGCTTACGGTTGCTCAGTTGGTGGGATAGCGACTCTGGTTGGCACGCCACCAAATTTGGCCTTTGCTCGAATCTTAAATATCATTTACCCGCAAGCGCCCGAAATTTCTTTTGGACAATGGTTCTTGTTTGCATTGCCACTCACCGTTATTATGTTTTTTGTGGTTTTACTGGTGCTGTTTTACATGTTTCCATTGAAGAAAAAACTTGAACTTCCGGCTGGTTATTTTAAGGCAGAGTACAAGAAATTAGGCGCAGTTTCTGCTGAAGAGAAACGGGTTCTCATTCTGTTCATAATCCTCATATTTCTTTGGGTGTTTCGTCGTCCTTTAACACTTGGTAGTTTCACCATTCCGGGTTGGAGTTTGCTATTTCCTCAGGCCGATTTTATTAACGATGGAACGGTTGCAATTTTTATGGCGGTTCTTCTTTTTTTGGTGCCAAGCACTAGAAAAAATGAAAATTTGGTGCAATGGAATATCATCACTAAAGTACCTTGGGGAATTGTGTTACTATTCGGCGGTGGCTTCGCTTTGGCACAAGCCGTAGTTGACTCTGGCTTGGCTACGTTTATCGGTGAAAAATTAGTAGGCGCAAGTGAGTTTTCTCAGTTTGGTTTACTCACGGCTGTAACCGGCCTCATGACAGTATTAACAGAGTTCACTTCAAATACCGCCACAACAGAGATGATGCTGCCTATAATTGCGGGATTAAGCGATTCAATTGGTGTGAATCCATTGTTCTTGATGATTCCGGTTACGTTGGCAGCCTCAATGGCATTCATGTTTCCTATAGCGACACCGCCAAACGCAGTTGTTTTTGGAACAGGTAGGCTGAAGCTTATGGATATGTTCAAGGCAGGCATCATCATAAACATTGTGAGCATTTTTGTGATTACAGTATTTACGCTCTTCTGGGGAACAATCGTTTTTGAAATTGACCCGAATGTGTTGCCCGCTTGGGCAGATGGAGTTGAATAATTAGTTCTAGTGCTGAGCTTGTAAACTAGTTGTAATGATTTCTTTCATCTCGTTAAGAGAATCGGGGCCAAACCCACTTTGGTAGAATTTCACCGTACCATTCGGATCTATAATTACATGCGTTGGAAATGCAAAAATATCGAGGGCAGAGGTGAGTCTACGGCTTTCAGGAACTGTGGTGTAAGTGAATGGTAGTTTCTTTTTAAAAGAATCAATGGCTTCCTCTCTGTCGAGACCGAAGGCAAGAAATAACACATCATCATTCGAAAACTCTTTGGTGAGTTCGTTCAATTCTGGTATTTCATCTCGGCAAGGTTTACACGCGATAAACCAAAAGTTAAAAACAAGTGTTTTTCCTCTAAGTTCATCTGCACTGTATGGAATAAGTCCGGATTGAATATATGGGGAAAGATCAACCTGATCACCCGTATTCCATAATGGGTCTGGAATAGTTTTACCGTCAGGTGTTGTTCGTTTCTGTAAATAATATGCCTTAATGACATCGGTATTCTTTTCTACAAATGGAACTATTCTAATGCCGCCACCACGTAAGGTTTTCATGGCCTCATCTACGGTAATTTTTTTGCCTTCGCTGTTAAAAAACGGTAAAGATGGATTGATACCAATATCAACTTTCCCTTCAAAAAGTTCTGGTGCGGCGCGTAACTCATCAAGAATTGCATTTTGCGCATGCATTTTGGAAACCGAAAAAGTAAAAAAGAAAATGAAAATGAAATGCTTCATAATGCAAGTGTGAGTTTACAAACAATAGAAATACATAAATTATACCAAATGGTTTCTCGCTGAAAAAAAACCACACGCAAAAATTAAAGTTGCGGTTTTATTTAGTCTTCTGGAATATGAAAGCCCTTTTTACAACAGGCCGGTAGTGCCTCATAGGCATCGGCCTCTGCTTCAACGTCATCAGCATCATAACCAACGGCAGAAATAAACTCCCTGATTTCTTGGGGCGAAGTTTTTTTCTTGTTATAAGTTACTTGCACTTCTTGCTCATCAAGGTTGTACTCAACCCGTTTTACAGCCCAAAAATGTGCAAAGGCGTCTTCTAACCGATCAACACACATTTGGCACTGAATTGATGTTTCAACAGTCAATTCTTTATTTTTTTTCACTTGCGCTTCTGCAGAAGTCGTAACAAACAACATCAAACAAAACAAAATAGCAATTTGTAGGATACGTGGAAATTTCATAGGTTATTTTTCAATAGTAAAGCGGAAACCAAGATACACATTTGCACCCATAATTGGCCCCCACACACTTGAAGCATCAAAATTGTTGCCAAAGGGGTTTTCTGGCGCTACAATTGGGTTATTTTGGGTAAAACCGCCCAAATTTTCTCCACCAGCGTACAATTCCCAATCTTTGTAATTGGTGGTAATCTGCGCATTAAGCTTCACGAAATCATCACTATAATGTGGCGTGTAAAGGCCATCAACTGTTCGTGCAGTAGTAGGCAAGCGTTGTTCACCGACATATTGACTTGTCAAATCAAATATCCACCGCTCATAATTTGTAGCATACGCAAGATTAAGCAGGCCTCGATGCTTTGGTGTGAGTTGCCGTTCTACACGCTCCCCAAGAATATCTTGCTTCACATCGTCTCTTTTATAAGCCATACGTACTTCAAACCGAGTAAATAATTCTGCATCAAGAGATGTTTGAAAGCTATTTGCATAAGATTTACCGGCAAGGTTGCTAATGAAAACGTGGTTGGGGGAGGCATAAAAATCTCTGATGAGCTGATTTTCGAAAGTTGTACGATAAAAATCTGTCACAAACGTGGCTTCTTTTCCATTCAACTTAAAATATCGAGTTAGGCTTGCACCCATATTCCAAGAAGATTCTATATCTGGAATCTCAACAAGCACAACTTCTCGATTACTCGCAAGCATGCCAGGAGAATCAGCAAACAAATTCGGCACCCGAAAGCCTCTGCCCGCACTAACGCGTATGGCATTCTCGCCATCGGTATTCCACTTGAAGTGTATGCGTGGTGAAAATTCGATGTCGCTCGTCACATTTACATAGTCAGCTCGGAGGCCGGCGACAATTTTGAGATTCTTTACATTATCATAGTCATACTCAGCAAACAAACCTGGAACGGTGTAGTTCCTATCAGACTGGATTGTGTTTACTGTTTCATTAAACCGATCAAGCTGCAAATTCGCACCCGTTTTTACGGTGTGTTGCGTGTTGTTAATCATGGTTTGCAAAATGAAATTAGCGTATAGGCTTTTGTGATCGCTGTTCAATTGTTGCGTGCCAAACAATCCGTTTTGCTCATGGCTAGCGCCGTTCACAATCAAACCAACACTTTTCCAAGGCTGCTCTGGGAAAATAAATCCGTGCTTCATGAACCCTTCAACACGATTGCTTTCTACATCAATTCCATACAAATTAGAAGGCGTATTTGCTTCAAACCCAACTTGACCGCCAAGCTGTTGATCGTGTAAAAACTTGAACCCAAATTGGCTACGATAATTTCCTTGACTCACATATTTCCAACGGTTAAAGATGTTAATTTGACCGCCTTGGTTTCTGTCAACAAAGCCATCATCGTTATCATCAACTTCACCAGTAATAAGGTCGGCATGCACAAATAATGCGGTGCTCCATTTTTCATCAAGTTCTTTCCCGGCAAATGCATTCAATTCACTACGGCCTTGTATGTTTTGATAGCCGTTCAAATAAAATTTCGGCATATCATCAGGCTTAAAAAATTCGACATTAATTTGCCCTGTCATGCTTTCGTAGCCGTTGACGACGCTGCCAGCGCCTTTGCCAACTTGAATACTTTCAATCCATGGACCAGGCACAAAATTTAAACCGTAGTATTCAGAAAGCCCACGAACTAATGGCATATTTTCCCAGTTAATTTGGCTATAGACACCAGCGAGACCAAGCATTGAGATTTGCTTTGAACCTGTAACCGCATCGTTATAACTCACATCAATTGTGGCGCTGTTTTCAAAGCTTTCGCTAAGATTACAACAAGCAGCCTTTAGTAATTCTTTTGCGCCAATAAGCTCTAGCTGACCGGCTGCTAATGGATCAATATCTGTAGCCATGTCACGCCCTTCAACAATTACCGCATCGAGATCGTCTGCTCGTTGTAGCGAATACATGGTCATACTAGAGGTGGGTTCTAATAATTGAACTGTATCTGTTTTATACCCAACATAAGATAACTCTAGAGACAATGGATACCGCAAGTCGTCTAACATGACATGACCAGTTTGATCTGTTAAGCCACCTTGAGAGGTTTGTAATACCATGACCTTGGCACCAATTAAAGGTGAAGATGATTCTGCGTCAACCACGCCAATCATTATTGTTTGTGAAAAACAGTGGGCATGCACAAGGAGGAATACAAGGATTGTAATTGTTTTTTTCATAATGCGAAAACCTCATTGATCAATTCGGTGATGGAAAGCTCGTTTTTTTGCTGTGTATGTATCTTTCAAGTTCAAAAATAGAGAAATACCATGGAGTTTTGTAAAATACTTCCGCTTTTCTTACTTGTTACGTTATTATACAGTTGCGACGAGAAGTTAAATGATGCAATGCTAATTGACAACGGATTGGTTTATTTGCCAGATGGTACAGTTGCGCAGAAAGATATATTGCTTGTTGGAGACAAAATTTCAAGAATTGAAGATGCGATTGATGCTAAGGGAGCAACGGTGATTAAGGCTGAAGGCAAATTTGTAATGCCTGGTTTGATCGACGCCCACGCACACTTTGAAGGCATTGGCGCGAGCAAAGCCAATCTCAACTTGCTTGGCACAACCAGTTGGAAAGAAGTGATTGATGCAGTAGAAGATCAGGTTAACAACACGCCAGAAGGCAGTTGGATTGTTGGCCGAGGTTGGCATCAAGACAAATGGACAGATTCACCATTGAGAACAATTGAAGGAAACCCAACTCACGATGAACTCAGTGCCATTTCGCCAAACCATCCTGTTATGCTTGATCATGCGAGTGGCCATGGCATTTTAGTCAACCAAAAAGCAATGGAACTAGCCGGTATAGATGCTACGACCAAAGCGCCTGAAGGAGGTTATATGATTCGTGATGAAAATGGTGAGGCAATTGGTGTATTTCAAGAAAATGCGGAGCAACTTATTAAGGATGTGTATTGGGGAGAACTTCAAAAACGAACGCCTGAAGAGGAATATTCTGATTGGCAGAAATTGATTGCGCTTGCTGAAGAGGAATGTTTACAATTCGGCATCACTACGCTTCATGATGCCGGAATATCAAAACAGTCGGCAAATCGGTTTAAAGAGCTTGCTGAAAAAGGAAACTTGAATGTGCGGTTGTATAGCATGCTAAGTCAAGATGCGGCGACGGACAGCCTATCAGTCGAAGAATTACAAGCGTTTCACGCTTTTGAAAACCCTTTCTTTACTTGCAAAGCCATAAAGGCTTACATGGATGGCGCGCTTGGTTCTCGTGGTGCGTGGTTATTAGAACCTTATCATGATAAGCCTGGCTATTTTGGAGAAAACGTAACGCCAATTGAAGATCTGAAACGCACAGCCAAGATTGCCCATGACAACAATTTTCAACTCTGCATTCATGCAATTGGCGATCGAGGTAACAGAGAAGTCATTGATGTATTTGAACAAGAAATGCAGAATGACCTAACAGATGCGCGCTGGAGAATTGAACATGCGCAACACCTACACCCAACTGATATTAACCGAATTGGTGGGTTGAATATTATCGCTTCTATGCAGACAGTGCACTGCACATCAGATAGCCCATTTGTAGAAAAAAGACTCGGAGAAGATCGTGCCGAACAAGGTGCTTATGTGTGGCAAAGCTTATTGCAAAACGATGTACGCATTGCCAATGGCACCGACTCACCGGTAGAAAGCGTAAACCCACTTGCAAATATGTATGCGGCAGTTACACGAAAGCGTGTTGGTGAGAATGAAGCATTTTATCCAGCTCAAAGCCTCTCAAGAAAGCAAGCGCTTGATAGCTATACAATTTGGAATGCCTATGCAGGTTTTGAGGAAGAGAAGAAGGGAAGTATTGAAGTTGGGAAATTGGCAGACATCGTGATACTTGACCGCAACTTATTGACTTGTACAGATGAAGAATTGTTAGAAGCGGTGGTGCAATACACAATTGTTGGTGGAGAAGTGAAATTTGAACGATAGTTTGAAAATTCGTTGAGTATTACGTAAAAAATAGTGAATTCAAAAAAACTCATGAAAATATACGCCATTCCCGGGCTGGGTGCTGATGAGAGAGTTTTTGAATGTTTGGACCTGGAAAAGGAACTCATCGTCCTAGAATGGCCTACAATAATTTCTGGAGAATCGCTAGCAGAGTATGCGCTACGTATGGCAGCACCCATTGTAAAGAATGAAGAGTTCATTATTCTCGGTGTGAGTTTCGGTGGTGTGATTGCACTTGAAATGAGTAAATTTCTCAATCCTTTGCAGACAATTGTAGTCTCTTCCATTCTCTCTGAAAAAGAACTTCCCTTCTTTGCAAAGATTGTTGGATCTACAGCCATTTTGTCTTATGTGCCACACTACACATTTCTGTGGAATAAACGATATATTATAAACTGGTTTAGCACAAAAAATAGAAAGCTGCTTCGTCAAATTTTAGATGACACAGACAGTCGATTTGTAAAATGGGCAATGACAAAACTGTTTGAATGGTCAGCTGATAACAATTACGTGAACGTATTACGCATTCATGGCGACAAAGACCTGATTATACCCTTTCCAAAAACAAGCAAGGTAAAACGAATCGTTGGTGGAGGTCACTTTATGATTGTAGATGATGCAGAAGAAATTTCAGTGTTAATTAACCACAACATTGTTCTAAGTGATGAATGGTAGGTAGTTATTTTTGGAAATAACGGTAAACTCGGCATCCGGATATGCCTTTGAGAAAGCCGGAGGGGTTTTCTTCTTTTTTTGAGCGCTCCAAGTAAATTCAAAGGCATCTAATTTATCAGCAGCCTCTTCGATCCAATCAATTTCTTGTTGATCATAAGTTCTCCAAAAATGGTTACGCCTACGAATTCTTTGATAGTGTTGTTTCTTGATTCTTTCCGTAACCAAGTAATTTTCCCAAAGCATACCAATATCATTTCTGAGGTGAATTGGCGAGAAATCATTGATGATTGCATTACGAATACCGTTATCTACAAAATACCATTTACTTGATTTGGTGACCTCTTTACGAAGATTTTTGCTAAAGCCCTCCACTTTGTAAAGCACAAAAACTTTAGTGAGCAAGTCAAGATAAGATTCAACAGTGTTCTTAGAAACTTGTAATTGATTACCAAGCTCATTGAGTGATACTTCGCTCCCTACTTGGTAGGCAATTAATCGTAATAAGTCATAGATTTTTGCAGATTTCTTTATTTCTTGATAAGTAAGAATATCCTTTAATAGATAATCATTCACCATCTCAAATAAATACGCTTGTTTATCTTCCACGGCTCTAATGAACTCTACTTCTGGATAACTACCATACAGCAAACGCATAGTTAAGTTATCATTTGTCTCTTTTCGATTTTCCACTTCATTCAGCTCCAACTGAGCGAGTGGAAACAGAAACATAGTGTGCTTTCTGCCCACCAAAGGTTCACCAAGTTTATTCGACAAATCAAACATGGAGCTTCCTGTTACAACAACGGTCATTCCATCTACTTCGTCAACAATAAGTTTCAAAATAAGACCGATGTGATCAATTGCCTGTGCTTCATCAATGACCAACATATCAATGTTCTCTAATAAACTGCGATAATTCTTAACCGATCGTTCTTGAAGTAATGCCACATCGTTTACATCTTCACCGTTCAGGGTTAAGATTGCTTTGTCAGTCTGTCTTTCAATATATCTTTTAAGAAATTGAGTTTTCCCCACTCTCCTTGCACCCAGTATAAGCAACACCTTATTAGGTTGTAGCCTTCTCTCAAATTCACTTGTGATTGCTCTGTCGATGAAATTCACAAGTCGAAGATACAATGAAAAACGTTAATTCGGTCAATAAACTGACTCAATTTACGTTAATTCGGTCAATAGGCTGACTGTATTAACATTAATTCGGTCAATTGCAAACTACTTTCTATTTACGATAAGTTTCAACTCTGTTTCGCAAAAAGCTAGACCGATAACCTAAATAAGAAAAAAAGGCTAGAGTTATGACACCAACAAGTAAACTCTTAATTTCAACTCTTAACTCTTAATTCAAACTACTGCTTCCACTTAATGCCACAACCCATGCTTGGTTCTTGCTCCCTGTCGAATTCTTTTCCTGTAAGTAAGTTATCAATGGCATACCTAAAGTCTGCACCCGTGACTGGCATATCATTTCCAGGTCGAGAGTCATCTAACTGACCGTGGTAAACGGCGTTCAACTCCGCATCAAACAAATATAAATCAGGCGTGCAGGCGGCATTGTAGGACTTCGCTACTTCTTGGCTTTCATCATACAAATATGGAAATGGATAGCCAAGTTCCTGGGCAACCCGTTTCATCTGGTCAGGGCCATCTTGCGGATAATTGACAACATCATTACTGCTAATAGCTATAAAGGCGATTCCTTTTTCTGCGTAGTCATTCGCCAAAGCCACCAACTCCTCATTTATATGAATCACAAATGGGCAATGATTACAGATAAAGAAAAGAGCCGTACCGTGTTCGCCTTTTAGGTTGGCCAGTGTTTTTGTTTGACCATCGGTAGTATCGGGCAAAATAAAGCTTGGTGCGATTTTGCCGAGTTCAAAAGTGTTTGATTGTGTTCGTGCCATGGTTTTATTTTAATCCTGCTTGTTTAAGAATGCTATTTAAGGTACCGGGTGGAACATCATCTGAAAGACGATGGTAAGCTATGGTCACTCTTCCTACTTTGATTTCATGCTTGTATTGTCTGTGACTGCCACGTTGCCTCACTTGATACCAACCATCAGATTCAATTAGTTTGATTACCTGCCTGTATTTCAAGCTAATACAACTGTTTGCGATTCTGAGATAGAATCTGGTATCGGCAACCCATCTTCTTTCAAACCATCCAAGTGGAATTGTATTGCCTCAATGATATTCTCTTCAACTTCAGCTTTAGTTGCGCCAGCAGATGTACAACCGGGTAGATCAGGAACATATGCAGAAAAACCAGACTTACTCTTTTCGTAAATGACCAAAAACTTTCGGCGTTTCATTTGTCTTTTTTTTAAAAATAACTAAAATTGAGGTTAGTTGATAGAAAATTGGGCAATTCGCATCTTTTCTCTCTCCTATCTTTACAACATGAACCAACCCATTCGTCCACGGCGTTTGCGAAATTCTCCTGCCCTTCGAGATCTTGTGCAAGAAAACCATCTTTCGGCAAATGATTTCATTGCGCCCCTATTTTTTGTAGAAGGCACAAGCATAAAAGACGAAATTCAATCTATGCCTGGCTATTACAGATACAGCCTTGATTTACTACAGCACGAAGTGAAAGATCTTTGGGCACACGGTATTAAATCTGTCTTGCTCTTCGGTAAAGTTGCTGACAACTTGAAAGATAATGCGGGCGCAGAAGCGCTTAATGCTGATGGCTTAATGCAACGTGGCATTCAAGCGGTTAAAGAAGCTTGTCCCGATATGGTGGTGATGACAGATGTGGCACTCGACCCATTTTCAACCTATGGCCACGATGGCATTGTTAAAGACGGTGAAATTGTGAATGATGAAACAGTAACTGTGTTGGCGCAAATGGCAGTTAGTCATGCAAAAGCTGGGGCAGACTTTGTGGCACCAAGCGATATGATGGATGGTCGTATTGGCGCCATAAGGCAAGCATTAGATGGTGCCAATTTCAAAACCACTGGCATTATGAGTTACGCTGCAAAATATGCGTCTTGCTTTTATGGTCCGTTTCGAGATGCCCTTGATTCGGCACCGGGGTTCGGCGATAAAAAAACCTACCAAATGAATCCCGCAAATCGTATTGAAGCGGTAAAAGAAGCACTGCTTGATGAAGAAGAAGGCGCTGATATTTTGATGGTAAAACCAGGCTTACCTTACCTCGATATTGTGCGTGAGGTAAAAGATGCCGTGCAAGTTCCGGTGAGCGCATATCACATTAGTGGTGAATATGCCATGCTGAAAGCCGCGGCTGCAAACGGTTGGATTGATGAAGAAGCTGCCATTTTAGAGAGCTTACTTTGTTTTAAACGAGCTGGTGCAGATTTAATCGCTACGTATTTTGCAAAACAAGCTGCTCAACTTCTCCAGTCATAAATTCGCCTTGTGATTATTGATACGCAAGGCTTGGTGATACGCACCGTAAACTATTCAGAAACAAGTGTTGTCGCCACAATTTACACATCTGAACTTGGCATACGCACCTACATGATTAAGGGCGCACGGAGTGGAAGAAAGAAAAAGGGAAATATTTATCAGCCCATGCAATTTCTCGATTTAATTGTGAGCGAGAGAGAGAATAAAAACATGCAATACATTCGAGAGGCAAAACCCTTGTTTTTATATCGTGAGTTGCCTTATGACATTCGAAAAACTGCCATTGGTCTATTTATCTTAGAAGTCATTTCTATTACGGTGAAAGAAATGGAGCCGAACGAAACTGTATATCAAACAATTTTTCAGGAGTACATGAATTTAGATGAAGCAACCGAGAACTTTAATGATTTTCATCTACAATTTATGCTCTCATTTTCTCAACTTTTAGGCTTTCATCCGTTTGATAATTATACGGAACAGACAAATTTGTTTGCCTTGCAAGATGGGTTATTCGTGAGCCTCAACGATAATTATCCCAATTGCTTAGGATTAGACGACAGTTATTTACTACACCGATTTATGAGTGAGTATGCCAATCAATTTACGAAGGCCGAACGCAAGCAACTTTTAGGCATTTTCGAACGGTATTATCAATTTCATGTGGCAGAGTTTAGGAGTTTTAAAACACCAGAAGTATTTGAAGGTGTGTTTGGTTGATTGGAACTAATAAGTTTTGGAGATTGTATTTCCACTATCCAAATCATTCATCATGACAAAAAAGACTCTTTACTACATTGCCACTGGCTTGCTTACGGCTTTGATGTTGTTCAGCGTTAGCATGTATTTAACAAACACTAGCGCTGTACAAGATATATTCGAATCTCTTGGTTACCCAAGATACTTGGTCATTCCTTTGGCAATCGCCAAAATTCTAGGGCTACTGGCTATCTGGGTATTCAAAAACAGGGCCCTAAAAGAATGGGCTTATGCCGGTTTTTTCTTTGATGTGGTGCTTGCCTTTTTTGCTCATATTATGGTGCAAGATGGTGAGCAATTATTTGCTTTACTTGGTGTGATATTCGTTCTCTCTTCTTATTACTTCTGGGATCAACTGAAAAGCGAGCACATATAATCATTTGCTACTGGGCAAACCGAATCAATAATTGATAAGCGATAAAACTAAGTCCGTAAGCCAATACCGTTAGATACACTAATTGAATAATGGGCCATTTCCAACTTTTGGTTTCTCGTTTTACAATGGCGAGTGTACTCATGCATTGCATAGCAAAGGCAAAGAAAATTAAGAGCGAAAACACTGTTGCGAATGAATATACTTTTTCACCTGTAGTTGGGTTTTTTTCGGCCAATAACCGCTCTCGTAAACTCGAGGGGTCATCCTCGCTTGCATCGACGGAATAGATTGTTGCCATGGTGCCCACAAAAACTTCTCGAGCAGCAAACGATGTTAATAGCGCAATGCCAATTTTCCAATCGTAGCCGAGCGGTTTTATGGCTGGTTCAATAGCTTTACCGATATGGCCGGCGTAAGAGTTAACCAACTTTTCTTGTTCATACGCACGCAGTTCATCGGGTTGTTCAATGTCATTGGCAAGTAACTGCTCATATTTTTCATTAACCGCTTGCATATCTTGTTTTGGGCCATAACTAGCAAGCACCCAAAGAATAATTGAAATGAACAAAATAATCTTTCCTGCCTCCACCGTAAATATCTTCGCTTTTTGATACATGGTGAGCAACACATTGCGCCACTGTGGAAACCGATAGCGAGGCAATTCCATTACAAATACAGGGCGTTCCTCTACTTTCAAAATACGGTGAAGAATGCCGGCAATGAGAACGGCTAAAATCAAGCCGGCGAGGTAAAAAGCCATCATTGTAAGACCTTGGGCATTAAACAAACCCCACAATTTTTTTTGTGGAATAAACATGCCAATCAAAAGAATATAAACCGGTAAGCGTGCTGAACAACTCAGCAGCGGTATCACCATAATGTTGATGAGGCGTTCTTTTGTGTTCTTGATATTTCTTGTTGACATCACTGCAGGAATTGCGCATGCAAATCCACTCATCATTGGAACTACAGATTTACCGCTCAACCCAAACTTTCGCATCACTCGATCAAGCATAAAACTAATGCGAGAAAGGTAGCCTGTACCTTCAAGAATGGCGAGCAAACCAAATAAGATAGCAATTTGAGGAATGAATACAAGCACACCTGATAAACCAGCCACAATGCCATTTACAAGTAAGTCTTGCACCATGCCATCGGGCACTATGCCAGTAATAAGTTGACCAAGCCAAGAGAAACCACCCTCTAGCCAAGCCATGGGGTATTCTGCGAAACTGAAAATGGCTTGAAATAACAAATACATCACAAAAAAGGCAATGGGCAAACCGAAATATTTGTGCGTTAACACCCGATCAATTTTTTGAGTGTTAGTGAGCGTGGTTACTTGTTCTGTTTTTCCTTTTTCAAGGGTTGCATAAAACTCATTTGTTGTTCTAAACCTGTCGTTAATGTCCTTACCCATTGCCGTTGTTGGAGCAACATTTAATTTGTCTCTAAGTTCAAGCAAATGAATTCGTTTGGCGGCATCTAATGCCGTTGATTGCTCTGCCAAAATGAGGTTCACCAAGTTTCTGTAGCCATTTTCATCTCCAGTGATTTTAGCTATTTCATCGCCGTGCTCAAATTCATAAGGGTTAGGTTTTATAGGCTGTGCGCCTACACTCTGGCGATCTATCAGTTTCAACAAATCCTTGATTCCTATTTTTCGCCTAGCACTAATCAAACATACGGGAACTCCCAAATGCTTCGCAAGCTCATCAGAATGCACATTTACTTTATTATTGCGTGCTTCATCTATCATATTCATTGCCACAATAACTGGCAAGCCTAAGTCAATCACTTGACTAACTAAAATGAGGCTGCGGCGAATTTGTGTAGCGCTCATCACTAAAACCACCAAGTCAGGATAGTTGTCGCTTTGAGTATTTACCAGCGTTCGTAACACAATAGATTCGTCAATACTTTTTGGATAAATGCTGTTTGTGCCTGGTAAGTCTATGATTTCTGCAACACCATTTTTAAGCTTCAGTTTGCCAACATGTTTATCTACAGTAACACCAGAGTAATTACCAACCTTTTGGTTAAGGCCGGTAAGTAGATTGAAAAGCGTCGTTTTCCCCGAATTGGGGTTTCCAACTAGGCAAATTTTCATTAAGCCAGCTTTTTAACAATGATTTGTGATGCGTCCACAGTTCGAATTGAGACCATGGTTTCTCTTGTTTGAATGCAAATTGGGTCGCCTAAAGGAGCGCGCGTGGTTAGCTGTATCACTTCACCGACAAATAAACCTAGCTCATTGAGTAAAATTGCAAGATGCTCGTCTTGAAATTCAACTATCTTCCCTTCTTCACCCGGCGTGAGTTCGCTTGCAGTCACCTTTATTTAGATTAATTTAAAACAAAGATAAATGACAACCTATAAACGGTGTTTTATTCCTCTCATTGAAATCAATCGGCTTCATCGAAGTGTTACACATTATCTTCGAATCAAATTCAAACTATGCCTTTGCTAGAGGTTTTTTCAGAAAAAGATATTAAACAGTTTACTAAGCACGAATCGGGAGATACTAAGCTTGGAGAAACGATGCAAGTAATTGAAAACGCTGATGAATGGCAAACCGAGCTCGCCGACAGTTTTGCCCAATTTGTAGTCGTAAATATTGGAGAAGACGTTGGAACAAAAACCACTGGCTTTCTAATGAACACCAAGAATGTGTTTGAAAATGTCTTACGCCAGTTTGCAAATTTTCAAGACAATTTGTATCTGCATGGTGGAGATTTGTTATTGCTTGGGCGAATTAAAACAAGTGATATTGAGGAGCGGCTTAAATTTTTATCTGTTACAAAAGATCAACTCTACGAAGCAGTTGAACAAATTGATGAGCGCGTACATGAGGTTGCGAAATTGATTTTTGATAGTGGCAAAATTCCAATATTTGTTGGTGGCGGGCAGAACAATACCTATCCAATTTTAAAAGCATTGAGTGAGTCGCAAGACTCACCTGCCAATTGCTTAAACATAGCCGCACATAGCTCGCTGCGGCCGCCAGAAGGTAGGCATGCTAGAAATGGCTTGTCATATGCGTTGCTAGATGGGTTTTTAGATCGCTATTATGTGTTTGGCCTTCATGAAAGTGAGATTCCACAAACCATTTATGAGTTTATTTTGGCTAATTACGATCAAATTGGGTTCACTAGGTTTGAGGCCATTCTCAAAAATGATCCTTACATGTTTGAAGCCATTCAAGAGGCAAATGAATTTGTGGAAGGCCAAGGGTTCGGATTAGACATCAATCTTAATTCTGTATCTGATTTGTTGCTTTCACCAGAATTTCCCGATGGCTTTTTGCTTAGAGAAATTCGGCAACTCATCAGAAAAATATGCATGTTTCATCAACCAAAATATTTGCATTTATGTGAAGCAAGAGCAGGTGAAAAGGGTTCTATTGAAGCCAAGATCGTAGGTAAGTCAATGGCGTTACTCGTTGCCGATTTTATTAAAAGCTATAACTATTCTACAGAAGAAGAAGAAGAGTGATTATTTTACTTGGAGTTGTTTACCAATGATGAGTACAGCACTTTTATTAATTCCATTTAGCCTGCAAACCTCATCAACTGTGGTGTTATATCTTTTAGCAATTTTTGCGAGTGTGTCGCCTCTTACAATTTCATGAAATTGAGTTTTCGATTTAGCAAAGTCACCTTGTTCTGTTTCAGGCTGCTTACGAAACCCATCATCAATCTCATCTTTTTTCATGGTGGTTATTTCTTGTTCAGCAGTTTTTTGAACAGATTGAGATTGGGTTGTTAAAACAGGAGGCGAATAAAATGTGCCGCCTGGTCGTTTTACAACAATATTACTTTTTTTGTAAGAACGGTGTTTTCTAGGGTCTGCCCAAAGTTGATCAACTTGTATTTGTGGGGCACGGTAAAACTTGGTTGTTTCAAAATCAATTAAATATTCAGGATTTATTGGTTTGTTAAACCACCTGAGTTCAAAATGCAAGTGACTACCACGTGACCGACCTGTATTCCCGCCTTTGCCGATAACTTGACCACTATTTACATAGTCATTGGGTTTAACCAATATTTTAGAAAGGTGAGCGTAAATTGTTTCTAAGCCGTTGTGGTGCCGCACAACTATACAATTGCCAAATCCACTATAATAACGAGCAAATCTCACCTTGCCATCCATGGCGACCATTACATTATCACCCGTTTTTAAATCAATATCAATGCCTTTGTGGGGCGAACCTCTTCGCCAGCCGTAACGTGAAGTAATTGGCCCTTCAATTGGCATCGTAAATCGTTCCCCTTCAAATGAAATCACTGCCGGCCAAGTCACATCGCCTGCCTCAGTAAAAGGGTTGAAGGTTTTTGTATTCCAGTATAAATTCATCCAATCGGTGCGAAATGTGCTGGCATTTTCAACAGTTCCTTTCTTTCTGAAACCCATGGTATAAACCTCCTTGGTAATTTTAGAACGCAATACGGTATCGCCATCAAGCACAATAAGTTCGTACTCATCAGTCATAAAGGCGGGATCTGCCTCAGGTAAGTTAGGATCTTGCGCCGAGCAAAAGACCGCACTTAAAGTGATAAAAAAGAAAAGAAAAACACATTTTCGCATAAACCAAACATTCGTCAATAATCCAAGTAAACAAATACTGTGCAGAAAGGCACAAGTTTCACAACGAATGTGGTGCAAAATTATTGAAAATTAATTGCATAGCTAAAGCAGAACCACTCTAAATAATCATAACTTTGTGAGCAATTCCTAATTTAATACCTTCCTAAACAATAAATGGGTTTATTTAATTTTTTAAAGAACGAGATCGCAATTGATTTGGGTACGGCGAATACACTCATTATTCACGAGGGTAAAGTTGCCGTAGATCAACCATCAATAGTTGCGAGAAATAGAAGAACAGAAGAAATTATCGCCGTTGGTGAAAAGGCAATGCAAATGCATGGTAAAACGCATCTCGAAGTCGAAACCATTAGGCCGCTAAAAGATGGCGTAATTGCAGATTTTAAAGCTGCCGAAGCAATGATCAAAGAAATGATCAAAATGATTCGCAAGGGCAAAAAAGGCTTTACCGGAAATAATAATGTGATGGTCATTTGCATTCCATCTGGCATTACCGAAGTAGAAAAGCGTGCAGTCTTCGATAGCGCTGAAAAAGCTGGCGCAAAAGAAAGGTATTTGATTTATGAGCCTATGGCGGCTGCACTTGGTATTGGTTTAGATGTAGAAGCACCAATTGGGAACATGATTATTGATATAGGGGGTGGAACTACTGAAATTGCAGTGATCTCACTTTCAGGAATTGTAAGTAACCAATCTATTAACATTGCTGGCGATGAATTCACGCACGATATTATCGACTATATGCGTCGTCAACATAACTTATTGATTGGGGAACGCACAGCCGAAAATATTAAAATCAACATTGGTTCGGCTCAGCAAACTCTCGATAACCCACCAGAAGATTATCCAGTCAATGGTCGTGATTTGATGAGTGGCGTTCCAAAACAAATTTTTGTAAACTATACAGAAATTGCGAGTGCCCTCGATAATTCAATTGCTCAAATTGAAGATTCAATCATGAAAGCACTCGAAGACACACCACCTGAACTTGCTAGTGATATTTTTAAGCGCGGTATATATCTTACCGGAGGTGGCGCTTTACTTCGAGGTTTAGATGATCGAATACGCAAACGCACCAAATTATCATGTCACGTCGCCGAAGACCCATTACGAAATGTTGTTTCGGGGACTAGCATTGCACTCAAAGGAAGAGAACGGTACAAGCATTCTATTTTAATGAATAAATAAAATAGACAATGCGCCAGTTGTGGCTGTTCTTTGAGAAGTATCACATTGCCTTCTTGTTTCTCATATTAGAAATCATTGGGTTTGCTTTACTTTTCTCTAGAAATAATTATCAGCAGGCAAAATTTTTGAAATCAAGCTCACAAATTCAAGCCTCAGTTTCTGAAAAGAGGTCAAACATTAGTGATTTTTTTTCACTAAGAGAAGACAATTTTCAGCTCGCCCAAGAGAATATTTTACTTCACCAACAACTTGCTCTCTCAAAAAATTACACAGTTATTGATTCATCAAAGTATAGGGTCAATGACAGTTCAATGTATGCCTTTACATTAGCCAAAGTAATTACTAACCAATTGCAAGGCAGTTTTAATACGTTAACAATTTCGAAAGGGAGTAAACACGGCATTCAGGTTGGTGATGGTGTGATAACGGAGAGTGGCGCCATTGGAAAAATAGTGAATACGTCAGCAAGTTATGCCTTAGTAATGCCTTTATTTAACCGCAATATGCGGCTTAATGTGCAGCACACCAACTCTAAGTATAACGGTGACTTGGTGTGGTACGGCGCAGATTTTCAAACCGTTCAAGTGGAGAGTATTTCAAGGAATGCAGTTTTAGAAATAGGCGACAGCATTGTAACGAATCAATTTTCAAAGTCTATTCCCGAAAACACTTTAGTTGGCACAATTAAATCAACAAAATTCGACGTGTCAGGCAACTTCTTTGTGCTTGAAATAACGCCTGCAGCCGACTTTAGAAAGTTAAACTATGTATACGTAGTGAAACGAAAAGACAGTAACGAAATAGAACAACTAGAAGAACAAGGTGAATCAAACTAGCTCACATATCATTCGGTTTTTACTGCTCGTGGTGCTACAAAGCTTCATTTTTAGCTTTCTGCCATTGTTCACCTACGCCATGGGCTTTGTCTATATATTTTTCATTTTATTTATGCCCCTTCATTGGCCAAAATACATGCAACTGTTATTAGCTTTTGGCATCGGTTTGCTCATAGATTTACTGACCGGCACTCACGGCATTCATGCAATCGTTTCACCAATCATATTGCTGTTAAGAGAGCCGTTATTAAGACTAATTTTACCTAAATACAATGACGAAGAGTGGAAAAACTTGAACTTATTTCAGCGAGACATTTTTGAGTTTTCAGCCTACATTCTTTCCTTATCGTTTATATTCTGTTTGCTCTTTTACGCGTTAAACTTTTTTACGATGAGATCAATCTTACAAATGCTTTGGTATGTATTAGCCAGCACAGGGTTCACTTTCATACTACTATTGATGTATCGTCTCATTTTTGCCACCGCAAACTCCGAGTCATGATTGAAAATGGTTATCGCAAATTTGGTGTGTCAGGGTTCTTCATTTTGTTACTACTCGTGCTCATCCTAAAGTTATTTCATTTACAAATCATCGATAAAAAATATCGATCAATCAGCAACACTGTTTCTGTGCTCGAAGAGCAGGTTATTCCATCTCGCGGAGCCATTTATGATCGGAATGGCGAGCTCATAGTTTACAACGCGCCAGTTTACGATATGTACTTGATTGTCGACGCGTATGAGGAAGATGATAGCAGCAAAATCACGGAGTTTTTAGCGATTGAAAACAGCCTATTGCAAGAAAAGTTAGCCGAGGCCAAGTCAAAAGGATTTTGGAAGAGACCTTACCCTTTACTCAAAGGCTTATCTGAGACTGATTATGCCGTGTTGCAAGAAGATTTGTACCGATATCCTGCACTCACCGTAAAAACTGCAACCCAACGACGATATCGTTACCCAAATGGCGCCTTGCTGTTAGGGTATATGGGTGAGGTTGACTCTGCCGACATCGCAAATTCTGAAGAATACTATAAAATTGGAGATGTGCTTGGGAAAACTGGCATTGAGCGTTACCATGAAGATAGTCTCAAAGGCGAAAAAGGCTTACAATATTTGCTTCGCGATAAGAATAGCGTGGTCGTAGGCCGGTATAAGGATGGTGACTATGATGTGCCAGCAACACCCGGAAAAGATCTCCGCTTAACTATTGACATTGAGTTGCAAGCTTACGCCGAACGGCTCATGAACGGAAAGGTTGGCAGCTTGGTTGCAATCGATCCACAAACAGGCGAAATTCTCAGCATGCTCAGTAGCCCAAGTTATGATCCAAATTGGTTGACAGGCAGGCAAAGAAATAAATATTTTAGAGCGTTACTCGTTGACTCTCTGAAGCCAATGTTTAACCGTGCTGTTAGTGCTGAATATCCGCCGGGTTCAACCTTTAAACCCTTAGCATCTCTCATTGCCTTAGAGACGGGCAGTGTCACCGAAGATTTCAGATATCCTTGCAGCGGCGGTTACGCAAGAAATCGAGGAAAACCAGGTTGCCACGCACACTCACCACTTACTGGAGTCACCGATGCAATTCGTCAGTCTTGCAATGCTTACTATGCCGAAAATTTTAGACTCACCTTATTGAATGAGAAATACGCAAACACCAGAGTAGCATTAGATGATTGGTACAAATACATGACATTTTTTGGCTATGACACTAAGTTTGATATAGGAATTGATGGCATACGCGAAGGGTTTTTTCCTGACTCTGAATACTATGATAATATTTATAATGATTGGAATTGGGGACCAATGGCTATTATCTCGCTCGCCATTGGGCAAGGTGAAACTTTAGCCACCACTTTACAAATGGCGCAAAGCACGGCAGTAATTGCAAACAGAGGCGATGGCAAAAAACCACATCTTTTAAAAGACGAACCAATCAGTACTGTATACGAAAACGAGAAGCCAATTTCACCACGATATTTTGATGTAGTCGTTGATGGCATGGAACAAACCTTTCTTTCTGGTACGGCTCGGGGTTCACAAATAGATTCTATATCGGCTTGTGGCAAAACCGGTACTGCAGAAAATTTTGCAATGGTTGATGGAAAGCGTGTTCAATTAGATGATCACAGCCTTTTTGTAGCCTTTGCACCAAAAGAAAATCCTAAAATTGCCTTAGCAGTCATCATTGAAAACGGCGGCTATGGCTCTACATATGCTGCGCCCATTGCGAGTTTGGTTATTGAAAAATATTTGAAAGATTCAATTCCTGAAAATCGAAAATATATTGAAAAACGCATGCTAGAATCTAACCTCATCGGTCTTGAGCGTGATAACTATCTTGAATTTGTAGCTGAGCAACAAGCCCGTGCAGAAGAACGCAAACGAAAGGCAGAATTAGAAAAGTTGCAACTATCGCAGCAAACAACTGATGTTGAACTATAAAAATGAGAGAGAGGCAAAGCATATTCAGCAATATTGATGGCATACTTTTCATACTGTGGTTTGTGCTAGCAGTTTCTGGAATTGTTGCCATTTATTCTGCCAGTAATATGAGCAGTGATTGGTCAGGCTTATTCAGCGTAAGCGGTAAACATGGCAAACAAATCATCTTCATGGGTGTGTCGTTCGTGGCAATGATTGTGGTTTGGGCAATTGATTACAGAATCATTAAAAACCTGACGCCAGTTTTTTACATCGGCGCGCTATTTCTCTTACTGCTCACTCTAGTAATTGGTGTTGAAATTAATGGATCCAAGTCATGGATTCGGTATGGTGGCGTACAGTTGCAACCTGCAGAATTCGCAAAGCTTGCCACTGGTTTAATGCTCGCTTATTTTCTAAGTAATCAAGATAGCGTGTTTAAGTCTTTACGAAAAACCATCATGTCTGTCGTAATTATCGGCTTACCCATGGGCTTTATTTTATTGCAGGGAGACTTCGGCTCCATGATGATCTTTAGCGTTCTCATCTTTGTTTTGTACAGAGAAGGGTTGAGCCCGTTACCAATTTATTTTGGTCTCGGTTTCATTGCCATCTTGTTTTCTTCTATTTACTTCGGGTTTTCTAAAGTCACAATTTTTATATTGATTATAGCGGCGGTTATTGTTGCGATCAGCAAGCAAAGAAGAAAAATTTGGAAGCCAATTTTGGCAATCAGTGCATTTGCTATTTTGAGTGCGTTGGTTGTAAATAAAAGCTTCACTACAGTGCTTAAAGAGTATCAGCAAGATAGAATTTTGGTGCTTCTTGGTATGAAACAAGATCTTAGAGGAGCCGGGTATAACATTTGGCAATCAAAAATGGCAATTGGCTCTGGAGGCTTTTCGGGAAAAGGATATTTGCAAGGCACTCAAACACATGGCGATTTTGTACCCGAGGTGAGCACCGATTATATTTTTTCAAGCATTGGTGAGGAATGGGGTTTCTTGGGCAGCATTTTTGTAGTTGGGCTTTTTGCGTTCTTAATTCTTAGGATTTTACACTTGGCAGAAAATCAACGCAGCACTTTTTCTCGAGTCTTTATGTATAGCGCAGCCTCTTTTTTCTTAATGCACGCTTTCATCAATATCGCCATGGTCATTGGCATTTTTCCTACCGTTGGCATTCCTTTGCCGTTCTTTAGTTATGGAGGATCGTCACTTCTTTCGTTTTCATTAATTATTGCGGTTGTGTTGCGCTTAAACGCCGAAAGAAGTTATATGCTGTAAAAAAAGTCCGAAAGAAAACTTTCGGACTATCTATCTCAAAAGGTTACGAGATATTTCACTAAAACAACCAACAATGAGGCAAATGTAATCTCCGTCAAATTGTTTTTCCACCAAATATTAACATTTTATCAAATATTACTGTTTTGTGATATTGTAATAGAAACAACAAGGTGAGTAAAAACGGTTGCCTTCAGTCTGGTTTGGGAGCTTTTTTAGACAATCCCTGAATATCTCTTTTCAAAATAACAGTACTAGTCACCCATTCAAATCATGAATTGATTTTATATTGAAGGGAATTTATCTTGAAGTAATAATCATCGCCTTAGTTGGTGTTTATTTTTGTCCCAATCTCATCACTATGCTTTCAATCTTCCTATTATTGCTGCTTGGTTTGTTTTCCGTTTCAATCCTTTGTGTAGCAACAGGTAGAAAAAAGCTCGCCAAATTGTTCGGGATTGCATTCTTTGTTTGCTTGCTGATTTTGTTAGTAGTCGGCGTGCGCTTCTTTTTTAACTATAATGGAGGTTTTGAAAATCCCTAGGTTTTGTTCGCTTTGGGTAAAACTTCCCATTATTTTATAATGACTTATAGCTCTTCATTCAATCAACTCACCTCTTATACACATCCAATACAATCGGAAAATGATCGCTGTAGCCGCCAACATACCTTGGCCCACGAAAGGTTCTAAAAATGCGATCACCCGGATAAACGGGATCGCCTTCTTTTAGCCAATCCGCATCATAAATTGTAGCACTGTTCTCTGTTACAAATAGGTTGCCTACATCGTCTGTGAGGTTGTACGACACAATAAATTGATCAAGCATATTCCATTGGTTTTGATATTTATAAGTGCCTTCGCCAGCTTTTGCTTTCGCATAAAACATATTTAGATATCTAGCATCTTCGCTGCCCCAAGGCTTTGCCGCCAAAGTTTCTTCTACACTTCTATTCAAGGGCGTATCATTAAAATCGCCCATAATGATGATGCCCGCATTGGGTTGCTCATCAAGTATAGCATCTGTCTTTTCTTTTAGTTGTTTTGCCACATAAATCCGCTTGAGCTCGGTTTCCGCATCGCCACCGCGCCTACTTGGCCAGTGATTCACAGAAACATAAACTGTATCGCCACCCAACATGCCTTTTACCATCAGCATGTCGCGCGTACGATCTTGAATTGGAGATGGAAACTCAATACGCCCAATTTGATGATCGAGGTAACGGAACTGCTCCGTATCATAGAGCAAAGCCACATCAATTCCACGCTCATCTGGGCTTTCTTCATGCACAATGGCATATTGAAATTTTTGTAGCGGAGACTTAGCGAGAAGGTCTTCAAGCACGGTTTTGTTTTCTATCTCAACCAATCCTATGATTGCCGGCACCTCATCTCCCGAAACATTCACCAGTACTTTACCAATATCATTCAGTTTTTTCTCATATCGTTCTCTGCCCCAGTAATTTCTGCCTGTAGGTGTAAAGTCATCATCAAATTTGAATTCCTCATCCCAGGTATCAAATAAATTTTCTACATTGTAAGAGATCAGCCTATAAGAGGGCTTGTTGACCGTTTCGACTTGAGATGAATTTGGGCTGCATTGTAGCAACGAAATTCCGAAGATTAGAATAGCAAGATGTTTCACTGTTTAAAGTTACCGCCTTCATCGTTCATTCCAAACAGCAGCCACTAACTTTGCAGCTTAATTTTTATGCATGCTCATTTCATTGAATTGGCTGAAGGATTACCTTAATGTAGAAGTTTCAACAAATAAAATTGCTGAAATTTTAACTGATATTGGCTTAGAAGTAGAAGGAATTAAGGAGTTTGAAACAATTCCTGGCGGGTTGAAAGATTTGGTGATTGGCAAAGTGCTCAGCTGCGAAAAGCATGAAAACGCCGATCGCCTCAACGTTTGCAGAGTAGATATTGGCAAACCAGAACCATTACAAATTGTTTGCGGCGCACCAAATGTAGCAAAAGGGCAAAAAGTAATTGTTGCGCCAGTGGGTTCAACAATACATCCAACTAGTAGTGATCCATTCAAGATTAAAAGAGCAAAAATTAGAGGCGTTGAAAGCTCTGGAATGATCTGCGCAGAAGATGAAATTGGTTTAGGTGACGATCATGACGGCATACTTGTTTTACCTGAAAATGCGAAAGTAGGACAACCGGCAAACTCCCTTTATGATGTAGCCACTGACACCATTTTTGAGATTGGACTTACGCCCAACCGTTCTGACGCGCAATCGCATCTCGGTGTAGCGCGAGATCTGGCTGCGGCATTACAAACTCAATTGAATAAACAAGTGCGTGTACAATGGCCTGATGTAAGTGGGTTTGTAGTCGATGAAGAAACAACCGATATTCAAGTGGAGGTCGAAAATACAGAGGCTTGTCCACGCTATGCAGGTGTAGTTATTTCAAACCTAACCGTGAAAGAATCACCACAATGGTTAAAAGATAGGTTAAAATCAATTGGTGCAAAACCAATTAATAATGTGGTTGATGTCACAAATTTTATCAATCATGAATACGGGCAACCGCTACATGCATTTGATTATCATAAAATTGCCGGCAAGCAAATTATTGTCAAAAATGTGGATAAAGACACGCCCTTCACCACGCTTGATGGTGTAGAAAGAAAATTGAGTGAACACGATTTGATGATTTGCGATGCCAAAGGCGCCATGTGTATTGGAGGTGTTTATGGCGGGTTGAATACAGGAGTAACAGACACCACAACTGCAATCTTTTTAGAGTCGGCCTACTTTGATCCAAGAACAATTAGGAGAACAGAATTACGCCACGGATTGAAAACCGATGCGGCATCTAAATTTGAAAAAGGCGTAGACCCAACCAGACAGGTTGATGTGTTAAAACGCGCCGCCTTGCTCATTCAAGAATTAGCGGAAGGATCAATCACATCTGATATTATCGATATTTATCCAATTCCTCTAGAACGAAAAGAAGTCGATCTCTCTTTTGAGGCCTTGAACAAGCTTACGGGTATTGTGTTTGAACCAGATCAAGTTGTAGAAATTCTCGGGCGCTTAGATTTTGAAATTTTAGCTAAAACCGAAACCAGTTTACGACTTGCCATTCCTTTATATAGAAATGATGTCACTCGCCAAGCAGATGTTATTGAAGAAGTCTTGCGGATTTACGGCTTCAATAATGTGCCGATCAGCGATAAAACATCCTTCACACTTACACATCATGAAAATCATAGAGATGCGTTAATTAACCAGCTTTCAGCAATGTTAACAGGCAGTGGTTTCAACGAAATCATAACAAACTCTATCACAAAAAAGTCGTATTACGATACCTTGGGTGGCTTTCAAACTTCAAATTTTGTAATGCCTATTAACTCTCTAAATGCTGAGCTTGATTTGCTTCGTCCAAGTATGTTAATGACAGGCCTTGAAGTAATTGCTCACAACATAAACCGAAACCAAACTAGTGCGAAATTTTACGATTTTGGGCACATTTATAAAAAAGGTGATGCAAAATCTTACAATCAAACCGCAAAATTGGCGCTTTACCTTTCAGGACAACAAACTGAACAAACTTGGCTCACACAAGCAACGCCATTCACTTTCTTTGATGTAAAGCAACAGGTTAGCGCGTTATTGAATAAGGCTGGTTTTGAAACTTGGACAGCAGAAAAAACCAAGAATACTCTTTTTGACTATGGCATTGATTTGAGCATAGGAAAAACTAGGATTGCCTCCCTTGGTCTTGCAAGTTCTGCGGCCAGATCATTACTGGGTATTCAACAAGAAGTGTATTTTGCCGAAATTAATTTCGATTACCTTTTAGAGAACAAACCGCCGACCAAGTCATTCACGTCCATTTCTAAGTTTCCGGGCGTTCAACGAGACCTTTCATTAGTTATTGATAAGTCTGTCAGTTATCAAAGTATTGAAGCAATAGCCGAAAAAAACGCAGGTAAGCATTTCACGCACATGCAATTGTTGAATGTATTTGATGACGAGAAAAAATTGGGTAAAGGCTTGAAGAGTTACGCCATTAGCCTCTTCTTCATGAACAGAGAAAAAACGCTTACCAGGAAAGAAGTAGATAAATCAATTAACAAGCTAATCGCCGCGTTTGAGAAAAACCTCGGTGCCACAATTCGATCATAAGCCCATATAATGGATCGACTGCATGATATAAAGAACAGGATAGTAGCACTCAACACTGCGTTTCAACGGTTAAGTGAAAAGATGCAAACCGTACAAGATGAAAATAATGACCTCAAAGAGGAGCTTGATCGGCTAAAAAAAATTACTTTTGAGAGGAAGAAACAAATTGAAATCGCCAAAATGGCAAATCAATTTCAGGCTGAAACGCCAGATACAACCAAGTTAAAGCGAGAATTAGATAAATATATTCGTGAGGTTGATTTAGTGTTAGATGCGTTGAAAAACCAAGAATGAAGAATTTGTTAAATATTTCTGTTTCCATTGCAGATCGACCATACCGATTGAAAGTTAATAAAGATGAAGAAGCACAGGTAAGGCACGCTGCAAAGGTTCTGAACGATAAGATTACCGAGTTTCAAAACTCATATCACGCCAGTGATAAGCAAGATTATTTGGCTATGGCTGCCCTATTATACACAACCGATTTTTTAAAGCTTAAGGGAGAAACCAGAGAGCTGAGCACCAAAGAGGTAGAACTTATTGAACAAATTAACCATTCTCTTACTCAACTAGAATCTACTGCCGCTGAAGTTTGATTTGCCGTCTTGGGCAAATACATAATCATGGATTTAATCATACCAATAATAGTTGGCATAGTGGCTATTGTCCTCGGCTTATTGCTAGGAAAAAGCATGTCTGGCAAAGCCAAGTCATCAGCAATTCAAGAGGCTGAAAGTGAAGCGAAAACAATTCGCGAAAAAGCAAAACAAGAGGCTGAGACAGCCATAAACAATGCAAAACAAAACGCCTCAACAATTAAACATGAGGCCGAAAGAGATAGCACAAGAATTGTTGCTGATGCAGAGAAAGAAGCCATTCAACTTAAGAAAGACAAAATGCTTGAGGTCAAAGAAAACTACTTGGCAAAAAAGTCTGAAATAGAACGCCTAGAAGTTGAACGAGATAAAAAACTAGATGACAGAGAGCTTGAAGTTGGAAAAAAAGAGCAATCAATCAACGATAAGTTTCAAACAATTGAAAAACGCGACCAAGAACTGACAGCAATGCGTGAAAACTTGCAGATGCAGTTAGATACCCTGCAAACCAAGCAAGACCAAGTTGAAGAAGTCCGTCAAAACCATGTACGCAAGCTAGAAGAAATTAGCCAATTGAGCAGCGAGCAAGCAAAGAACGAACTCATGGACACTATGAAAGATGAGGCAAGATCGAAAGCTATGGCGCAAATGAAAGAAATTGTTGATGAGGCGAAAAGCAATGCAACCAAAGAGGCAAAAAAGATTGTGCTTCAAACCATACAGCGAACCGCTGCTGAGCAAACAATTGAGAATACAGTAAGTGTGTTCAACCTCGATAGCGATGATCAAAAAGGACAAGTGATTGGACGTGAAGGACGAAACATTCGCGCGCTCGAAGCGGCCACAGGCGTAGAAATTATTGTTGATGACACACCAGAGGCAATCGTTATTTCTGGTTATGACCCAGTACGACGTGAAATAGCGAGAATTAGCCTTCAACGCCTCATGAAAGATGGCCGAATTCACCCAGCGAGAATTGAAGAAATTGTTTCGAAAACCAAGAAACAACTCGAAGAAGAAATTATGGAAATTGGCGAACGCACCGTTATTGAGCTTGGCATTCATGGTATGCACAAGCAACTTGTGAGGTATGTGGGCAGAATGCGTTTTCGCTCTAGTTATGGGCAAAACCTCTTGCAACACAGTAAAGAAACGGCTCGTTTATGCGCAACCATGGCAGCAGAACTTGGCATAAACGCTAAAATTGCAAAACGCGCGGGTTTGTTGCACGATATTGGCAAAGTACCTGAAGATGATACCGAACTTTCGCACGCATTGTTGGGCATGAAGCTCTGTGAAAAATATGGAGAACACCAAGCAGTGTGTAATGCCGTTGGCGCCCACCATGATGAAATTGAAATGACGCATATTATTTCTCCCATTGTACAATCTTGCGATGCCATTAGTGGTGCACGTCCGGGCGCACGTAGAGAAATTATGGAGATGTATTTACAGCGTATAAAAGACCTCGAAAATTTAGCAATGCAATACGATGGTGTGCAAAAAGCATATGCCATTCAAGCTGGCAGAGAATTGCGTGTCATAGTATCAAGTGATAAAGTGGCCGACAACAAAGCAGATGAATTAGCGTTTGATATATCACAAAAGATTGAGAGTGAAATGACCTATCCGGGCCAAATAAAAGTAACGGTAATTCGTGAGAAGCGAGCTGTTGCCGTGGCAAGGTAATTGCACTTACTTATTACAAGAAATTTTTATGAAACATATCCTTTTTTTCTGCATGCTCGCATTCTGTTTGCCTGCGTTAGCACAAACAGAATACAATCCACAATTAACTGATGAACATGTTGCCGTACGCGGTAGCATGTTGAAGTTAGTTGTACCAGATGGCTATCAAGCATCAATAGACTATCCAGGTTTTGAAGAACTTGAAATTAGCGCAGCCATTATGGTCAACGAATTACCGGTAAACTATGATGAGCTTGCCGGCGTTTTTGGCAACGCTGATGAACTTGCCACACAGGGAATGACTTTGATTTCACACGAGGAAATTTCGTTTCACGGTCAGTTGGCCGATTTTGCGCAAGTTGACCAACTGGCAAATGGTGAATTATTTGAGAAGTATATTTTAGCATTTGGCGACAGCATAACAACATATATTTTAACCGGCATGTTGCCAAAAGCGGGCTTGCAGGCTAACAAGAATGATGTTAAACTCGCTCTTCTATCAACAGTTGTAGATGAAACTGTTGTGGTAGATCCGCTGGCAGAACTCCCATTTTCTGTAAGCGTTGACAGTACAAAGCTGCAATTTGCAACCACCATTAGCAGTTCTGCACTCTACACCGTTGATGGTAATGTGCCAACCGAATCTGATGATGATACCATGTTAATTGTAGCAAACTCTTTTGGAGAAGTGGTTGTTGCCGACCGAGAAGCTTTTGCGCTAGAATCACTGGGTGAGCTCCCCAATGTTACCAATGTAGCCTTGAAAACCAAACAGGCGGTCACCATACAAGGCCTAGATGGCGTGGAAATTACAGCCACAGCACTCGATGACGGAGAAGAAACCTTTATATTCCACACCGTGCTTTTCGCAAACTCAAAATATTACCGCATTCTTGGCATGAGCACAAGCGAGGTTGATAATTTGGAGATGTTTAGAACCATTGCCAATACGTTTAGACTTAAATAGGTGAAGTCAATAGTTGTCTTTTTCTTTTTAATGAGCAGTGCAGCAATGTTTGCACAAAATAGCGAGCTTGAAAATGTGAGCTTGAGAGATACAGACGGACAAATTGTACAAAGCCAAGAGCTCTTAGAAAACGGAAAAGCTAAGGTGTTTTTATTTTGGTCTCGCTATTGCTATTACTGTAAACTAGAAATGAAAGGCATGACCAACATTGGCAGAGAGTGGTTTGAAGATTACGAGGCTGAAGTTGTGTTTGTGAGTTTAGCCAGTTACCCCGCAAAATCATACGAGGAAGTCGATTTTTTGAAGGCCTGGGAAGGTGAAACCGGCGTTTATTTTCTCCACGACGATGCAATGAAATTCTATAATGCGCTTGGTTCGCAGGCAATTCCATCTACTGCTTTATTCACTAAAGATGGTGAGGTACACCAACAATGGCACAGCTATGATGATGGTTTAGAGCGCAGCGTAGGTATGTATTTTAAGAAATTACACAATCTTGTATCACAGTGAAATACCTTGTTTTTTTATTCGGGTTGATGTTTTCTTGCGAACAAACTTCGCTGCCTGACTTGCCAGACCCCGAAGAAGCCGGTTGGAACGGTGAAAAAGTGTGTAAGGTGATTGAAGATAGTGATGAAATGCGCATATTACGCTGCACATTTGCGCCAGGCGTTGGACATGAAAAACATTACCATAAACCTCATGTAGGCTATACCGTACAGGGCAGCAGGTTCAAAATTGTTAGTGCTGACGAGGTGCGCGAAGTGGACGTTCCCACGGGCTATACTTTCTCAAATGACCAAGTAAGTGTGCACGAAATCATAAATGTTGGAGATAGCACTGGCGTGTTTCTAATCATTGAGCCGAAGTAACAAAAGCGAAGAGTGTTTAGTTACGCCCAGTGGGGCGACATTGCTTTTTGCCTGTACCAATGACTTCCCCGTCGGATTTGTTGATGTGAGGCTGGCTTGTGGTTTGGCGGCTTTTTTGTAAGCAAGCGATAGCGCGCCACAAAAAAGATGACAAACCACTCCCTACACACCCTACTTAGAAGTTGCAAGCCGAAAAACCCACGCGCGGAGCAAGCTGCATGTGGCGAAGCAGGTGTTGAACAGCCGTGTAGCTTGCTGCTCGGTGGCGCGATAAGCAAACCGACAGAAAGCGTAGAACGGCTCAACACATGGTTTACCACACAAGCTACGAAGCGCGCCCAAGCCTCCGCAAGTGTTTGATGGAGAACAGTGGGCAAAGTATCTTGTTCTACTACTAGAGATTATTTTATCTTTACAGTTCGCAAAAAAACGAAAACACAACATATGTTCGATTTAGACATGATAAAAGCGGTTTACGACAGAAGAGCCTCTGCGCTTGAGAAAGTGCGTGAAGTGATTTCACGGCCGCTCACGCTGACGGAAAAAACTTTGTTTACCCATTTATTTGAAGACGAGCCGCTCGAAGATTACGGACGTGGCAAAGCTTACGTAAACTTTGCCCCCGACCGCGTGGCCATGCAAGATGCAACGGCACAGATGGCACTTTTGCAGTTTATGCAAGCCGGAAAAGATAAGGTTGCCGTGCCTTCTACTGTGCATTGTGACCACTTGATTCAAGCAAAAGTTGGTGCTGATGAGGATCTACAGAACGCAATTAATAATAGCAATGAGGTATTCAAGTTCTTAGAGTCGGTATCGAACAAATACGGCATTGGATTTTGGAAGCCTGGTGCTGGTATTATTCACCAAGTTGTGCTAGAAAACTACGCCTTTCCGGGTGGAATGATGATTGGAACTGATAGCCATACGGTGAATGCTGGTGGCTTAGGCATGATTGCCATTGGCGTGGGTGGTGCCGATGCCGTAGATGTGATGGCTGGTATGCCTTGGGAATTAAAATTCCCGAAATTGATTGGTGTGAAACTCACTGGGAAATTGAGTGGGTGGACTTCACCAAAAGATGTGATCTTAAAAGTAGCTGAAATTTTGACTGTGAAAGGTGGAACAGGCGCTATTCTCGAATACTTTGGCGAAGGAGCAATATCTATGAGTTGTACCGGAAAAGGAACAATTTGTAACATGGGTGCTGAAATTGGTGCAACCACATCTACATTCGGTTATGATGAGAGTATGGACCGCTACTTACGAGCGACCGCTCGTGAAGATTTGGCAGACTTGGCAAACGACATCAGTGAACATTTAACTGGCGACCCTGAGGTATACGAAACACCTGAAGAATATTTTGACCAAGTGATTGAGATTGATCTCACGACCTTGAAACCACATTTAAACGGTCCGTTTACGCCTGATTTAGCTACTGAGGTGGGCGAAACAATGACGAAAAAAGCCACTGAACATGATTGGCCAATGGATGTGGAATGGGGACTGATTGGTTCTTGTACAAACTCTAGTTACGAAGATCTTACTCGTGCAGCGAGCATTGCTAGACAGGCTACTGAAAAGGGGCTGAAAACGAAATCGCAATTCGGTATTAACCCGGGAAGTGAACAAGTACGTTTCACCGCTGAGCGCGATGGTGTGCTACAAGCTTTTGAAGATGTTGATGCTACTATTTTTACCAACGCTTGCGGCCCTTGTATTGGTCAGTGGGCAAGATATAAAGACCCAAAGAATGCACCAAAAAATAGTATCGTGCATTCCTTTAATAGAAACTTTGCGAAACGGGCAGATGGAAACCCGAACACGCACGCATTTGTGGCATCGCCAGAAATTGTGGCGGCAATAGCTATTTCTGGGCGGTTAGACTTTAACCCGATGACGGATACGCTAACGAACGACAAAGGCGAAGAAGTGAAACTCGATGAACCAACTGGTTTTGAGCTACCACCAAATGGCTTTGATGTGGAAGACAATGGTTATGAGGCGCCTCTTGCAGATGGCAGTGGTGTTGAGGTTGTGGTTGATGAAGAAAGCGAACGCCTTGAGCTACTAACACCGTTTGAGCCTTGGGATGGTAACAATATTGAAAATGCATTCTTGCTGGTAAAAGCCTATGGAAAATGTACAACAGACCATATTTCTATGGCCGGGCCATGGTTGCGTTACCGCGGACATTTAGATAATATTTCTAACAACTGCTTGATTGGTGCTGTGAACGCGTTCAATAAGCAAACAAACTCGGTGAAAAATCAAATTACAGGAGAATATGGTCCGGTGCCTGACACGGCGAGAATGTACAAACTCTTTGGTGTGCAACACGTAATTGTTGGCGATCACAACTATGGAGAAGGATCGAGCAGAGAGCATGCAGCCATGGAGCCGCGTCACTTAGGTTCAATTGCAGTAATTGTGAAATCTTTTGCGCGAATACACGAAACAAACTTGAAGAAACAAGGCATGCTAGGCTTAACTTTTGCAGATGAGAATGACTATGATTTGATTCAAGAAGATGACTTATTTAATTTCATTGATCTTGAAGATTTTGCACCAAACACCCCTCTTACAGTTGAAGTGGTGCACAAAGACGGGTCTAAAAACACGATAAAGTGTAACCACACCTATAACAAACTACAAATTGAGTGGTTTAAACAAGGGAGTGCGTTAAACTTAATTCGCAAGCAAGAAGGTGTAGCGTGAAATTAACTACACATAGAAACTACAAATCCCTCGACATTTTCGAGGGATTTTTTATTTTTGATTGATGACAAATGGTCAAAGACTCTCACACCGCTTAAACGAACTGTTCCTGAACGGAAAATGGATTTGCAATACAAATTATAAAGAGCAACTCGCAGAAGTTTCGTTTACAGCAGCTTGTAAAACACTCCCACCCTTGAACAGTATCGCAGCAATTACTTTTCATATTGATTACTATTTGCAGGGTTTGATAGAGGTGTTCCGCGGTGGAGAGTTAACCATAAAAGACAAATACAGTTTTGA
>ENA-ORXM01000999-ORXM01000999.1-marine-metagenome-genome-assembly--contig:-NODE-999-length-42880-cov-5.856692_pt1 | contig 42880 bp, 33 predicted proteins | sample MGYA00237867_ERZ511480 | MGnify/ENA primary metagenome ERZ511480 (study PRJEB26309, sample SAMN06266103) | marine metagenome | isolation source: Algal blade | place: United Kingdom:Sidmouth, United...
GCCATCAGAATCCATGTGAATACACTGATGAAAATGGTGTAACAGAATATTACTTTAATGACAATATCCCTCCGAGTTCTGCTGGGGATTGCACCTTCATAACTTATGGGAATTGTGGTGCTGACGGATGTAGTCCAACTGAAAAGTTAGCTACTTTCTATTGCGGTGTTAATAATATTGTTAATACGGAATGTGTAGATTGCGCAGGTGGTACCTTACAGACACCTGATCAATCTGAAAATCGATCTATAAGGAATAATAATACTGTACTCAAGAGTACAAATAGGGCAACTGTTAAATATTCAAAAATTGTTTTTTCACCTAACCCATTTACGCAAAGTGCTTCAATATCCTTTTTTAACAATAGCAATGAAGCTAATAATGAAGCAACAGCAAAAGTCTATGATTTACATGGTAGAATGATTTTTAATAGGTCTTTGAACATTAATATTGGAAGCAACTATTATGAGTTAGATTTAGGTAGTATATTGGAAGGAGTTTATGTATTAAAACTATCAATTGATTCGAAAGAAGTTTACTCAAAGAAAATTGTAAGAATTAAATCTTAAGAGATGCGAAAATTTATAATTTTATTTACTGTATTATATTCATTATTATCATGTGCAGAACAAGAAGAATTTGACTATTTTAAAAGAAAAAATATGATCGTCGGTGATTGGGACATCGCTGTCAATATAGTAGAAGTAAAGGCAGATACGGTTAATAGCATCTCAAACTATATCACTGCATTTAATTTGTATAATGATGGAACTGGTTCGTATCCTAATTTCTTTGATACTACCAGAACTGTTGAAATAGAATGGTTTTATCAGTACGATCCTGAATTCGTATTGATAAGTGAGCGATTACCCAATAATAAAGATAATCTTAGAGAATTTAGAGTTCTAGAGCTTCATGATGATGAAATGCTTTGGGAGTTTAGAGCTTTGGATTCGGAAGGAATAGTTGACTATTGGTTAAATACCTATACAATGACTAGAAAGTAATTATTATGAACGTAGTTGGTAAGTTTATTCTTGTTATATCGTTGAGTATGATATTTATTTCATGCCAAGACGATGATTCTATATTTATCCCAAGTATAGAAAGTTTATATGGAAATTGGGAGGGTGCTATTGTTGGATCACATTTTTTAGACGACGAGCTAATTTTTGAGACGGGTGCGCTTTTAACCGCGCACATTAGTAATGATAACTATATCCAATTTAGAAATAAAAGGACGGGCGTAATCATAGATCTTCAATTAGAATACTTGACTGAAAAGGATACTATTATACTTACCAAATCTGGTCCAGATGGTTACTGTCGCAAAGTAAATAGAATAATTAAACACACCCCAAATAGATTGATATTTTTCAATGAGAAATATACTTTCCCTTTAGATTCTAGTTTCAATATTAGAAGAAATACCTATAAATTTAGCAAACTGGATTAATTCTCCTTCTCCCAGCTGAGGGGTAGTAGTGAGCACGCAAGCCACTATATGACTCATGAAGCTCCATATCGGCTGGCTCTCTTCGAGACGGCCGATATGGAATAGCTGAATAGTCAAATAGTGGCTGGAGTAAAGCGGATGACCCGACCCCTGAGTCGAGCTAGTAGCCGAGCCAAAGGGGGCAGCCCCATATTACAGCCTCTTATCAACTACGCATAATCAGTATATAGAGCAACCGAATCGACTATTGCGCGTACTTTCTTATATTCGTACTTATTATAATATGAAATTAAGTTAAAGTTTGTCAAAAGCGCATGTAGAATTGAGTATTGTAGTGCCTGTCTATAATGAGGCGGTCAATCTGGAGGTGCTTTACGCTGCCTTGATCGCAGTGCTGAAGGAGACGCATCGGGCGTATGAAATTGTGTTTGTAGATGATGGATCAAGTGACGATACTTTTGCGGTAATTCAACGATTGCATGCGAGTGACAATCGGGTGAGAGGCTATTCTTTTTCTCGAAATTTTGGACATCAAATCGCACTCTTCGCAGGACTAGCGCAGTCCCGTGGGGAAGTGATCATAAGTATGGATGGGGATATGCAACATCCGCCTTCCATGATACCGACTTTGCTCGCTAAGTATGAAGAAGGTTATGATATCGTCAATACTAAGCGGATAGATGCGGACAGCACGGGCTGGTTTAAACGGCAGACTTCGAGGTGGTACTACGGGATGCTCAATGCGCTTTCGGATGTGCCGATAGAGCCTGCGGCGGCGGACTTCCGACTGATGAATCGTAAGGCGGTCGATGCACTCAATAGTCTACCTGAGACGCATCGTTTTACACGCGGTCTGGTCGGCTGGATGGGATTTCGACAGGCGATCATTCCTTATCAAGCGGCAGAACGCCACGCTGGACAATCAAAATATACATTTTTTAAAATGCTACGTTTTGGGCTAGATGGGATAGTTTCCTTTTCGGTAAAACCATTACGGATTGCTTTTTATACAGGCGTGCTGGTAAGTATGGCGGCACTGTTGTATGCGGTGTATGCGGTAGTGCAGCACATTTCCGGATCGACGGTAGAGGGCTGGACATCTATCCTGGTTTCTGTGTTGTTTATAGGAGGGGTAAGTCTACTCAGCCTCGGTGTGATCGGAGAATACATAGCACGGATATTCAATGAAGTGCGTCGAAGACCGATGTACTTTTTCAAAGACCAGACGGAAGATGACGGTCCCAAGGAGATAGTCTAAATAAAACAATCTTTTCCTACCTTCGTATTATCATTTATCAAGATACGATATGGCAAAATCAAAAGACAAAAAGAAAAGTAAAAAGAAGCTCGCGGCAAAACCTGTGGCTAATAATAGCACACAATGGGCTTACCTCTTAGTGGCTTTGGTGGCAGGCTGTGCGGTGTACTTTTCGCTTTTTGGCAATGAATATCTCAACTATGATGACGACCTCTATGTACACGAAAATTCTCTGATTCGAAACATGGAAATCGGGACACTTTTCTCAGGTCCGTATGCCTCCCAGTATTCTCCGATGGCGATGACTTTAATGGCTGTGCAGTATAAGATTTCTGATAGTGTGGGCTTTATTCGGTTTGGAAGTTTGCTTGTGCACCTGCTCAATGTGTTGTTGATATTTTTGGTGTTTCGAAAATTAACAAAGCAAGAGTGGATGGCAGGAGTGATAGCGCTTCTATGGGCAGTGCATCCGATGCAAGTAGAGTCTGTAGCATGGTTAGCGGCGGCGATGAAAATTGGTTCTTACACCCTTTTTTATCTGACTGCTATCTGGTTTTATTTGCGCTATTTAGATGATACTAAGGACAAGAAATTTTTGGTGTTTTCTGTTGTGACGATGTTGGTCAGCGCGCTTTGTAAAGAGCAGGCGGTAGCCTTGCCATTAACATTGATGGCGATAGATTACCTGCGCAAACGCAAGGTTTTTTCTCCTGCGGTATTAGCGGAGAAAGCGCCCTATTTTGTGATCTCGATCATTTTAGGTTTAGTGACGTTGAGTGCGACGGCGGGTGCTTTGGATGGAGATATCATTGCAGATGGCGGCAATCAATTCAACTTTTTTGAACGTTTCTCTTTAGCACTCCATACATTGACGGCTTATGTGCAGCGGACTATTGCGCCGATCAATTTATCCTTTTTTTATACTTATCCGCTCAAGGGAAGTATTCCCCCGCAGGTGTATCTCAATGCTGTTTTGACTTTGGGACTATTGGCTACCACCGCATGGGCATGGATGAAAGATAAGCGATGGATCGCATTCGGTTTATTCTTCTATTTTATCAACGTATTTTTTCCAACGCTGACTTCCTTGATGTCGGTGCGGGATGTCCTCATGGCAGATCGATACATGTATGTGCCGATAGCAGGATTGTTTTTTATCCTCGTTTATGGACTGCAAACTTTAAAAGCCAAATTGCCTTTTGCGCCGCAATATATCGGCTATGGGTTAGCGCTTGTTTTCGGAGTGATGGGCCTGATGCGGGTACAAGTATTTAAAAATAGTGCAACGCTTTTTACCGATGTGATCAATAAAGAATCTTACAGCAAACCACCGCTTAACCCTCATCTTGCACTCGCATTTAACAATCGCGGAATTTACAAAAAGAGGCAAGGCGATATCAAGGGCGCACAAGCAGATTATGAAATGGCGATTCGAAGTAATGCTGCTTATCCCAATGCATATCTGGGCAGAGGAAATGTTTACTTCAATGCTGGACAAGATGATAAAGCGCTAGTAGATTATAATAAGGTAGCTGAACTGGATCCTAAAAATGGGTACAATTATTCTGCCCGTGGTGCGGTTTATGCTAAAAAAGGACAGTATGATTTGGCGCTTCAAGATCTTAGTAAAGCGATAGAGTTTGAGCCATTTTTACCAGATGCCTACTCTAATCGTGCCCTCGTTTATCTCAACAACGGCAACCCTGCACGATCTATTCCTGACATCAATGAATACCTTCGCCTCAAGCCTAATACGGCGGACATGATTGAGCTGCGTGGTGTATGCTATATGCGCATGGGTAAGTTTCAAGATGCAGTAAAGGATATTTCAGAGGCGATACGTTTGGCACCCAATAAGCCTAGCTTTTATACCAATCGCGCCAGTGCTTATGACCAGCTGGGTATGGCGGCGGAGGCGCAAGCGGATCGTCAGCGTGCTGGGCAGATGCGGTAGGGGAGTGATACATATCAGGATATTAGTGAGCTGTTTTTTTTGGGCGCTTTTACCTGTCATCCGCTTGTATGGAGCAGCCAAGCTGGCTATTCAGGATAGGCGTAGCTAGTATTCTCCCGAGCGATCGGGCTCATCCGTCGCTACACCTTCCTTCATGAGCCATCCTGACTACTCCATATCGCTTCTACCAGGAGCGCGGTAGATTCATCCTCCAGAGCACTTTTGGGCTTAAGCAAATGATACAAGATTAGTTGAAATAATAAGGAAAAATGAATTCAATAGGGATACTCACAAGCAGCCTAAACTGAACCAACCATAGGAAGATAATCAAAATTTAATGGTTTGGATTGCACCGTTTTTCTTGATTTTATTCTAAAAACAGGGTAATTCTTGTTGGCAATTTGTCATGATTTTTCTAAAAAAATCACGCCAAATTGGATCTTGCTTTAACCTATACACAGGGTTCATCACCCTGTGCTTTAGTATGTCACCCTTTCAGGGTTCGCACACTTTACTCCTGAACATCCCTGCTCTAAAAACAGGGTGATTCTTGTTAGCAATTTGTCATGATTTTTTCTAAAAAGTCACGCCAAATTGGATTTAACCTCCACATTCACACAGGGTTGAAACCCTGTGCTTTAATATTAAACCCTTTCAGGGTTAGCTTCGCTTATTTCTGATTATGCCTAAAATAAAAGAAGCTCCAAGCACATTTTACTGTGCTTGGAGCTTTTTTTAATTAATCTAAATCCAAAATTAGGCACCTTGCCTTACCTGCGTCAACTTTTGTACACGATCTACCATCTTCACTAGATTCTCTTCAGAACTAATATCCGATACATATACTTTTTGCTTTGTCAAACTTACTAGTGCTTTTCCAGTTGTCTGACCAATAGCAATAATTCGCTGGTTTTCCTTAATAGGATGATGGCTAAGGTATGTTTTGGCATTCAATGGAGAGGTGAATACAAGAAAATCAGCATTCGACGCCTCCGTCTTATCCTTAGATATATTTTTGTAAACAGGAATATCTACAACTTTTGCCTTGTCTGCGATTTTAGTTTGTACAGATTTGAGAGAACTTTTTGCCCTTGGGAATGCAATGGTTTTGCCATTCGCTATTTGCAAAAATTCTTTGGCTACAGTAGTACTATCGCCTTTGCCATGAAAGTCCGCTTTGAGATTAAATTCTTGTAGAGCTTTTGCAGTACTGCTTCCGAAGGTGGCGATCTTTTTCCCTTTGATTTGTTCTGGTTTTACCTTTTTGAAAAAATACTTCACCGCATTCTTGCTGTAAAAGAATAACCAATCATAGGGAGCATCCATCTTAAACTCCATACTAGAGAATTTAACCATCGAATTGCCCTCCGTCTTGAATCCTTGCGCTTCTAATTCATTCTTAAATATGCTCTTTTCAGTGAGCGTTCTGGTAATAAATACTTTTTTCATTAATCGAATATTTCTATTGCTTCTAAATCTAATAAGTGAAAGAAAGACAGCGACACTACCGAAACATCAGCTTGGGCTTCTCCTGCGCTTTCAAATTCTGCTCCATAAATTTTCTTATGGATTTCCTGTAGACTTGGCCATTGATAGCCAGGTCCTTCTTTCGGAATTTTGCAAAACCAAGTAGCCTCCTCCATCAGGCAATAATTATTGCTATCTGGTAAGTTGTGGTTAATACTAGCGCGGTATAGTTCAGAGCCAACGACTCCATTGTTTAGGGTCTGATTAAAACTGATAATATACTTTGCTTTTTTGATTGCTTCGGCAAAAGGCAACAAAGCTTGCTTGATGTCAATACCCGTTTCCAATGCAGTAGCTTGGCTGAGGTGATGTTTTCTTTTTATCTCGTCATTGATCGTAAAACCCTTTGGCTTTATGATGTCATTACGACTGTCTATCAATTCTCGATCCTCATTGTATAACAACCAAGAAAGATGAATCATTCTAGGCCAGTTAAAGGGATCGTTGATTGGGGCCTTCCAATTCTTCGGCGCACCATTAGCCGAGGTGTCAAAAAATAGATACATATACTATTGGATATTATTAAGACTGCAAATGTTTGAATAAGTCATCTGCTAACTGAAAATTTGTGCTGTAAGATAATCGTTTTCTGATAATGGGGCTATCCCAAGTGGCGGCATAGCCAGCGATGGCGTGAAAATTACCCATCTCATCTTTTTCACAAAATACTCCAAGCGGCATGTGGCAGCCCCCTTCCAGCAGATTTAGTACCTTTCTTTCAACATTGGTACATTCTGCTACTTCTGGATGGTGTATTTCTTTTAATTTTCTTCTCAGGTCAAGATCATCTTCTCGCACTTGATAGGCTACAACGCCTTGCGCTGGAGCGGGGATGAACTCCTTGGGATGAAGCTTTACGACTTCGAATTCACTCAAGTTAAGCTCGAGCCTGATGAGGCCAGCCGCGGCTAAGAGAATAGCATCCAAATCCCCATCTTGCAGTTTGCGTAGTCGTGTTGGGACATTGCCTCTGAGATCGTGCGTGCTGGCACTAGGACAGAGATCAAGGAGCATGGCTTTGCGCCTTGCTGAAGAAGTACCTACCTTGGCATTCTCAGGCAAAGACAAAGTATTATTAATTTGACAGCTAGATTTTTTGATGATTAACCAATCTGCTGGATTCTCTCTGGCAGATACTGCTGCAACTACTAAGCCTTCCACTTTTGCAGTTGGAAGGTCTTTCATAGAGTGAACAGCCAAGTCTACTTCTTTTTTAAGCAATGCAGATTCTATTTCTTTGGTGAAGAATCCTTTGCCTTCAATTTTGTCAAAAGAGAGATCTTGGATTTTGTCTCCCTTCGTCTTGATGATGTGCAATTCACATTCTACACCAATATCAGCTAGTGCTTGCTTGGCGAAATTGGCTTGCCACAATGCAAGTTTGCTTCCTCGTGTCCCTATTTTTATTTTCGATGACATATTCTATTTGCAGTGAAGGTAGATGTTGTTCGCAGACAATTTATCATACGATGCTACAAATGTAGATAAATTCAATATTTTACTAACTTTACAGCATGCAAATTTCTGCCAAAAAATTAGCCGACTTGCTCGGCGGAACTGTCGAGGGAGACGAGGAGGTACTCATTAATAAGGCGAGCAAAATCGAAGAAGCTCAAGTAGGTTCAATTGCCTTTCTTTCAAATCCGAAATACGAAATGTATGCTTACACTACTGGAGCATCTATCTTACTGGTAGCCAATGATTTTTTACCAAAAGAAAAATTAAAAGCTACTCTAGTCAGGGTTGAGGATGTGTATAAAAGTGTTGGTTTCCTGCTGCAACAGTTTGGACAGAAGGAGCTGAAGCAAGGTGTGTCACCGCAGGCTATAATTGAAGAGGGTTCAGAAATTGCTCCAACAGCTTATGTAGGCCACTTCACCGTGGTCGGAAGTAATGTGAAAATAGGGGAGGGAGCGCAAATAGATACCCAAGTCACCATTGGTGATAATGTTACTATTGGCGCCAATGTCAGAATCTACCCAGGGGTGCGTGTCTATAAAGAGTGTGTGATTGGTGCTAATTGCATATTGCACTCCAATGCAATTATTGGTGCAGATGGATTTGGATTTGCGCCAAATCCAGATGGGACATACAGTAAGATTCCACAGATAGGAAATGTAATCCTAGAAGCAAATGTAGAAGTAGGTTCGAATACAACTATTGATAGAGCGACTATGGGGTCAACTATTATTCGGAAAGGCGCCAAATTGGATAATTTGTTAATGATTGCGCATAATGTAGAAGTTGGCGCTAATACAGTCATTGCCGCGCAAACGGGAATCGCTGGAAGTACCAAGGTAGGTGCAAATTGCAAAATTGGAGGCCAAGTAGGTATAGTCGGACACATCGAAATAGCGGATGGTACTATGATCCAAGCACAGAGTGGTATCAACAAAACACTTAAGGAAGAAAACGGAAAGTGGTATGGTAGCCCTGCTATCAAGTATGTAGATTTTCTCAAATCGTACGCATTTTTTCGAAAACTCCCTAAATTAGACGAACGTCTACGAAAATTAGAGAAAAAACAGGCTTAAAGCCCACTTTAGCAGTCGATAATTAGTAGTTTTGAGGCAAATTCTGCAAAAAACTCAATGAAGCAGCAAACATTAAATAAAGCCTTCTCTCTAAAGGGAGTTGGTTTGCACACTGGTAAAGCGTGTAAGATAACATTTCACCCTGCACCTGTAAATCATGGGGTAAAATTCAAAAGATCTGATCTGGATGAGCAACCCTTGATAAAAGCAGATGTATCTAAAGTATCCTCTACGGTGAGATGTACTACCATAGGTAGTGATCCTTCTTCTATAAGTACAGTTGAGCACGCACTATCTGCTTTCTATGCGATGGGAGTGGATAATGTATTGATAGAAATGGATGGTCCTGAAGTCCCTATACTAGACGGTAGTGCACTAGAAATTACCAAAGCAATAAGGAAAGAAGGATTATGTGAGCAGGAGCTGGATAAAGACACATTTGTTATAACAAAAAACATCGAATACAGAGATCCTAAAACTGGCGCTGAGATAATTGCTTCACCAGCTGATAGATTCAGTTTAACGGTCCTTATTGACTTTAATTCACCTGTATTAGGTAAGCAATATGCTGAATTAGAGGATATTGCCGATTATGAAAAGGAGATAGCGTCCTGTCGTACATTTGTATTCGTAAATGAATTAGAAGCTTTAATTGATAGCGGCCTTATCAAAGGTGGGAATTTAGATAATGCAGTTGTAATTGCAAATACAGCTTACACGGACAAGGATATTAGGCAACTCGAAAAGAAGCTTGATAGAAAAAATATAAAAATTGAAAAGGAAGGCGTACTTAACACGACGAAATTGCGTTTCCCTAATGAGCCTGCGCGTCATAAGTTATTGGACCTAATTGGTGATTTGTCCTTAGTAGGAATGCCGATTCAAGGAAGAATAATTGCCAAAAAACCAGGTCATCAGGTGAATGTTGCTTTCGCAATGGTTTTGAAGCAACACATATCAGAATTTAAGAAATTAAAGGGTAAACCAAATTACGATCCCGATATTGAACCCATTATGGATACAGAGGATATCAAGAAGATGATACCTCATAGATATCCTTTTTTGTTTGTGGATAAAATAATTGAACTGTCAGACAATCACGTTGTTGGCATTAAAAACGTTTCTTTTAATGAGCATTATTTTCAGGGGCATTTTCCTGGAAATCCTGTATTCCCAGGGGTCTTGCAAATGGAAGCTTTAGCTCAAACAGGAGGAATTTTAGCTTTAAGTACTGTAGAGGAACCAGAATTATGGGATACTTATTTCATTAAAATCGATAATTGTAAGTTTAAGAACAAAGTAGTACCAGGAGATACCCTTATCTTGAAGATGGTTTTAATGTCACCCATCAGAAGAGGGATAGTACAAATGGAAGCCACCGCCTATGTGGGAAACAAGATTGTTTCAGAGGCGGAGTTAATTGCACAAATTATTAAGCGTAAGTAGATACAAATGAAAGTTCAAGAAATCAATAACAATCTCGCCCATGTCCACCCAAATGCCAAAATAGGGCATAACGTAAGTATCGGACCCTTTACCTTTATCGACAATGACGTAGAGATAGGGGATAATTGTTGGATAGGTCCGAATGTTACTATTTTTAAAGGCGCTAGGATTGGCGAAAACTGCAAGATATATCCTGGAGCTGTGATTTCTGGAGCTCCTCAAGATCTAAAATATAAAGGAGAAGAGACACTAACATTTATTGGTGACAATACTACCATTCGAGAATTTGTTACTGTTAATAAAGGGACTAACTATGCAAATAAGACGGTAGTTGGCGACAACTGTCTGCTGATGGCTTATGTGCATGTTGCGCATGATTGTATCCTTGGCAATAATGTAATCCTTGCCAATAATGTGAACTTAGCAGGACATGTAGAAATAGATGATTTCGCAATCTTGGAAGGACTGGTTGCAGTGCAGCAATTTCTAAAAATAGGCGCCCACAGTTTTATTGCTGGTAATACTATGGTGAGAAAAAGTGTACCACCATTTACGAAAGCAGCACGCGAGCCAATATCTTATGCAGGTGTAAATTCTATAGGATTGCTAAGAAGAGGGTACTCAGAAGAGCAGGTAAGACAAATACAGGATATCTACCGTATCCTCTACGTAAAAACGAATAATACAACTCAAGCCCTGCTAGAAATAGAGACAAACCTCGATGCCACCAAGGAACGAGATGAAATTTTAGATTTTATCAGAAATGCTGATCGTGGTATCATGCGTGGCTTACGAACATCAAAAGCAAAGTAAGTGGCTTGTAAATCCATTGTATTAAATGAAGTTGGTAAAAAATTTCAACACAAATGGATTTTTAGAGGCCTCAATGCTACCATTAATCAAGACGAAGCGGTCTCCATTACGGGTGACAATGGAGCGGGCAAAACTACTTTACTAAAAATGATTTCTGGATTCCTTTCGCCTAATCAAGGTGCTATTCAGTTCTTTGACCACGAAAATAAAAAAATATCGCGGGACGATATTTATAAGGATGTAACTTTTGCAGCACCCTATATTCAGCTGATGTCTCGTCTGAATCTTAAAGAAAATATTGAACTTTTAAGACGTTTTCAACCGTTGCAATCTGGACTAGATACTGATTCGTTAATCGACCTGATGCAATTGAAGCAAGCAGCACATAAGCAAATTCGTTTTTATTCCTCGGGTATGCAACAACGCGTAAAGTTAGCATTAGCAATTTGCGCGGATAGCAGCATTCTTATATTGGATGAGCCTACAACCAATCTTGACGAAGCTGGAGCAAATTGGTACCAGTCTATCCTTCAGCAGTACGGGAAAGGGCGAATCGTATTTATAGCTTCAAATGCTCAAAAGGATTTTGACTTTTGCAATCGAACCTTATCCATTCTAGATTATAAAAAGAAAAAGACGGCAGTCTAAACTTATTCTTTTTTGATAACTTGTAGTACAGTTATTTTTTTCCCTCTATCCAAAATCAAGCACTATGTTTGCTATATTAGGACCATTGGCATTTTACAAAAGTTAAAGTATATATTCTTAACATTAACTTCAAAATCGACTACAATATGGATTATCAGACAATAATGGAGTCTATTCATAAAAAGGTTCTATCTACCGATAATGATGGAGAAGTAGCCGCTTACATACCAGAATTGTCTAAAGTGAATCCTTCTAAGTTTGGAGCCTGTCTAAAGACCATCGACAATGTAGAATATGGGGTAGGTGATTGGGAGACAAAATTTTCGATTCAAAGTATTTCAAAAGTGCTCTCTTTAAGTTTGGCTTATCGAATTTTTGGGGATAGTATTTGGGAGCGTGTGGGTGTAGAGCCATCAGGAAATGCATTTAATTCTCTGACTCAATTAGAAACGGATAATGGTATTCCAAGAAACCCATTAATCAACGCTGGCGCCATGGTGGTTTGTGATATGCTTTTAAGTCATAGTGCAAATGCCAAGAAAGAGTTTCTCCAATTTTTGCGGAAGATTTGTATGAATCAATATATCAATTATTCAGAATCTATTGCTGAATCTGAAAAGTCTATCGGCTATCGAAATGTAGCACTGTGCAACTTTATAAAATCATTTGGCAATATCAAAAACGATCCTGCCGAGGTATTGGATTTTTACTTTTATATCTGCTCACTAGAAATGAGCTGCAAAGAACTTACAAGAACTTTTATGTTTTTAGCCAACGACAATTTTCGGACACCCGAAAATGAGCGGGTACTCAATATCAATCAAGCCAAAAGAATAAACGCGATTATGCAAACTTGTGGCTTCTATGATGAGTCAGGAGAATTTACTTTTAAAGTGGGTTTGCCTGGTAAGAGTGGAGTAGGTGGCGGTATTATTGCTTTACACCCCGATAAGTACTGTATAGCAGTCTGGAGTCCAAAGCTCAATAAGCGGGGTAACTCTAGTCGTGGGATGAAATTTTTAGAAGATTTTACTACGGAGACTAACTCTTCTATATTCTAAATTTCATTACTCGAATGCTAACTTAGAGGCTAATAAGGACGATCTGATAAAGTAGAAAAAATCATGATAAATTGCCAACAAGAATACCCCCCGTTTTTAGCGCAAAGTCTTGAAAAACGAAGCAATCCGAACCCTTAAATTTCGATTACCTCCTTGTAGTTGTATAGGTTTTACTTCTTGTGAACATCCCTAAATAATAGCTCGCTATGCAGAAGTGGACAGTCATTATACTATAATTTATTCGAGCTACAGCTTTTCCTTTATTTCTTCTAAAAATCCCTTCAGCTCTTGAAGCTTGGTGAGTGCTAGGTGTTTTCTTTCTAGCTTGTGTTTATTGGCTTCTATTTCTGCCTGAGCGCCTTTAAGGGTGAAGCCACGTTCTTTAACGAGATGATAGATGATGCTAAGCTGCTCAATATTTTTCTTGGTGTATTTTCTTTCTCCCTTCCCATTTTTATGTGGTTTCAGGATATCAAACTCGGATTCCCAGTAACGGATCAGAGATTTAGAAATATCAAAAAGTTTGGCTACTTCTCCAATAGCATAATAGAGCTTTTCGTCATTAAGTATCTTGATATCCATGGAATAGAATTTTCTTAAAATTAATATATCCTGCGAACTTAGCGAAATCCTAAGCATCTAATTTCTCAGCGAGTAACTTGTTGGTTTTCTTCGGATTGGCTTTTCCTTGGGACTTTTTCATTATCTCACCCATAAAAAAACCTATAAGTCCTTTCTTACCGCTTTTGTAGGCATCTACCTTATCTGGGTTTTCTTGTATAACTTGATCTATCCATACGCTCAATTCATCATTGTCATTTGACTGCAATAGACCTAATTTTTCAGCAAGGGTCTGTGGTTTAATATCGGGGTTGAAGATCATATCTGGCAATAGAGTCTGCTTAGCAGCACTAGCGCTAATCTTATTCTCTGCAACCATGGTTAGTAGTTCTGCAATATTTGGTTTTTTAAGTGCTAATTCATGTATGGGCATTTTCTTCTCTTTGCAGAAAGGTATCAACTGATGAATCAGCAGATTTGCGAATGCTTTAACGTGTGGAAATGTTGAGCTATAATCCATAAAATAGTTTGCAACCTCTTTTTCTGCTACTATCAGTTTCGTATCCGCTGTCGATATCTTATATACTTCTTGAATTTTTCTCTCAAGTTCCCAAGGCAGAGTGGGCATATTTTCCTGTATAGATTTTATATAATCTTCACTGATCAATATAGGTGGTAGATCAGGTTCGGGAAAGTACTGGTAGCCTTCTGCATTTTCTTTGGATCTTTGGGGAGTAGTAATGCCAGTATCGGGATTGAAGTTGAGCGTGTTCTGAGAGACGACTCCCCCTATCTCCATGATATTAGCCTGACGATTAGATTCATACTTAATCGCTTGCTTAGCAAACTTCATAGAGTTGACATTCTTTACTTCACAGCGTGCATTGTATTCTTCTTTTCCTTTTTCGCGAATAGAGATATTGACATCACAGCGCATAGAACCTTGCTCCATATTTCCATCCGAGATATCAAGGTATCTTATCAGCTGACGTAAGCAATGTAAAAATTCTTCTACCTGTTCTCCTGACCTAAAATCAGGTTCGGTAACTATTTCTAGTAAAGGCGTTCCCGCTCGATTATAATCAAGTAGCGTTTTGCTCGGGTCTAAATGATGAATAGATTTCCCAGCGTCTTCTTCAAGATGTACATGGTGTATGCGGATAGTGTGCCCATCGGATAATTCTATCTTACCTCCAATCAATACAGGGTTTTTTTCTTGAGTGATTTGGTAGCCTTTGGGCAGGTCTGGATAGAAGTAGGCTTTTCTATCAAAGGTGCTTCGTGGGTTTATTGTTGCATCCAATGCTAATCCTAGACGCACGGCTTTAGGGATTACGGCTTCATTTAATTTGGGCAAAGTCCCTGGGTGGGCTAGCGAAATGGCGCTTACCAATGTATTTGGTGCTGCGCCATAGTATGTGCTATCCGCACAAAATATTTTGCTTTCGGTGTTGAGCTGGACATGTACCTCAAGTCCTATGATAGTTTCGTAGTTACCATTCATAATATAAATATAGGCCGTTTATTGATTTATTTAATCACTATTGCCGAGTAATTCATGAACGTATGAAGTGCTTTCTTATCGCCGCAATCAACTAGTTGACTTTGTGTACTGTGCAGGTTAACCTTCTTGTGAATATTTCTAAGTTATAATCCCCATCCTATAAATATATCTTCGGGCAAGCGCTGTGCAGTGGTGCACCTTTTTTGGTGCAGTCCGCGCGCTGATTGGGAGGGTAAGCAAAGGACCGAGGTGAATACCGAGCGACGAAACATAGCGACCTCAGACAAAAAAAAGCAGGTCGTTTTTTTTGACGACCTGCTTTTTTTTGTCTGAGGATGACCCCAAATAAATCTAATATTTCTAATCGAAAGACTGATTGATCTTCGCTGCGGCATCCACTAGAGCTTGATATTCTTCAGCAGAAAGTCCGTCCATACAGTAATTGATCGGGTTGACCTTATTGCCATTGTGGATTACTTCGTAGTGCAAATGTGGTGCAGTAGATGTTCCTGTATTGCCAACCGTACCGATAATCTGCCCTCGGAACACCTTTTCGCCAGCCTTAACTGCTACAGAGCCCATGTGCGCATAAAGCGACTTGTACCCATAACCATGATCGATGATGATATGCGTTCCATAACCGGATTTTTTCTTAATAACTTTTTCTATTACTCCTGCACCAGTAGCCTGAATATCTGTACCCTTTGGGCAAGTAAAATCCATACCTTTGTGCATTTTCTTACGTTTAAAGATCGGGTGCATACGCATCCCGAAACCCGAAAGCGCACGTATATTTCTTTTTAATTTATCTTCTCTGATAGGCTTGATCGCAGGCATCGCAGCCAACTTATCTTCTCTGATCTTAGCTTCTTTTTCGAGCTTGTCCATGGATTCAGATTGTAGCGCGAGTTGACGCTTGAGCTTATCGGCTTTCTGCTGCGTCGACTGTAGCAGTTCTCCTGTAGTCTTATAATTAGTGATGAAGTCGTATTTTTCAGAACCACCTTGTCCACCATTCCACATCTGGTTGTCCAAAGGATCCATACCAAAAACCACACGATGTACATTCGCGTCTCTATCTTGAATATTGTCTAATACTTTTGACATCTTCTCGACCTGATCGTTCATCGCGATGTGCTGCATTTCCAATTGTTGGATTTCGCGAGATTGCGCATGCTCAAAAGGAGACGGAATTAGATAGAATAGTGCGAAGGCAAAGATACTGCTAAAGGCCAAGAAGGCAGACAGCGTAAGCAGCCTAGATTTAAGTGGAGTTTTGAGTTTTTCGTAACGAAGCGTTTGATCGTTATAGTAAAACTTCTCTTTTCCCATGATCCGAGTTTAAAGGCACCAATTTGCTACATTTGTAAGAAAATAGAAGTGTGCCGTGAGTCTTTTTATAAGTATGTTCGCTTAATAAATAGCTATATCATTAAACGGCTACAAAAATAAAAGGGTTTCCCTGAAAACCAAAGAATTTACACATAACTTTGGCAAAATTTGAGCCAGATAACTAGAACTTAGCTTTCTTCTTTGAAGTAAAATAACTGTATAAATCAATAATAGATGAAATCGAGCGAGATCCGACAGCAATTTTTAGACTTTTTTGAATCCAAGAAGCATAAGGTAGTACCGTCCGCACCCATCGTCAATAAAGATGATCCGACCTTGATGTTTACCAATGCAGGGATGAATCAGTTTAAGGATTATTTTCTTGGGAATAAACCAGCTCCAGTTAAGCGTATCACGGATACTCAAAAATGTTTGCGCGTATCTGGCAAGCATAATGATCTCGAGGAAGTGGGGATCGATAGTTATCATCACACCATGTTTGAGATGCTGGGCAACTGGTCATTCGGCGAATATTTTAAGGAGGAGGCTATCGCTTGGGCATGGGAGTTGTTGACAGACGTATATAAAATAGATAAAAAAAGTATATACATCACCGTTTTTGAGGGCGACAAAGAGGATGGCTTGGGGCCAGATGAGGAGGCTGCAGAAATGTGGAAAAAATGGACAAGTGCGGAGCAGATTTTATATTTTGATCGCAAGGATAATTTTTGGGAGATGGGTGCAAGCGGCCCTTGCGGTCCATGCTCAGAGATACACGTAGATATACGCTCGGATGAGGAAAAGGCAAAAGTAAAAGGTCGTGATCTAGTAAACATGGATCACCCCCAAGTAATTGAAATCTGGAACTTGGTGTTTATAGAATACAATCGAAAAGCAGATGGTAAGCTAGAAGAATTGCCAGAAAAGCATATTGATACGGGGATGGGTTTTGAAAGACTGTGCATGATTTTGCAAGGCAAACAATCTAATTATGACGCTGATGTATTCACGCCTTTTATCGAATTTATAGAAAAGGAGAGTGGGGTAGTGTACACGTATAATTATGACTTAAATGCGAAGTCGGATATAGCCATGCGCGTAGTTGCGGATCACCTCAGAGCCGTAGCTTTTACGATTGCCGATGGACAGTTGCCTTCCAACACAGGCGCAGGTTATGTGATACGTCGTATCCTGCGTAGAGCTGTTCGCTACTATTACAGTTTTCTGGATGTGCGCGAGCCGTTGCTGCATAAAATGCTACCCATTTTGGATGCCAATTTCGGTGCTGTGTTTCCAGAACTTAGAAAACAGTTAAGCATGGTGACTAAGGTCATCCTAGGTGAAGAAAAGGCTTTCTTAAATACGCTAGAGAAAGGTATTAATCGTTTTAATTCGCTCGATACTTCTAGTGGTACGATTAGTGGGGCGGATGCTTTTGAGCTATTCGATACCTATGGTTTTCCGATAGACCTTACGCGTTTGATGGCAGGTGAAAATGGTATAAAGGTAGACGATGCAGGATTTAAAAATGCGATGGCCGCACAGAAGAGCAGAGCACGTGCTGATGCACAAAAGACTGTTGGTGATTGGACAGAATTGCAATCTGATGCTGTAGTAAGTTTTGTGGGCTACGATAATCTTATCGTCGACGATGCACAGATTATAAAATACAGAACTGTAAAAGTAAAAGATAAAAATCAGTTTCAGTTGGTCTTAGACAAGACGCCTTTTTATGCAGAGAGTGGCGGACAGCATGGAGATACTGGCTTGCTCCATTTTGGAGATGAAAAGATAGCAGTACTTGATACACAAAAGGAAAATGACCTGATAGTACACATTGTGAAAAAATTTCCTGCGAATTTTGACGGTCATGTAAAAGCGGAAGTGAATAAACAAAAGCGTGCTTCTGTCGAAAAAAATCATACGGCGGCGCACCTCATGCATTCTGCTTTGCACCGTGTCCTTGGCGAGCACGCTCTGCAAAAAGGGCAGGACCTTGGCGATAAGAAATTGCGTTTTGATTTTTCTCATTTCAGTAAAGTAACAGAAGAGGAGTTGGCGAAAATTGAGAACATGGTCAATGAAAAAATTCTTGAAAATATAGCTGTTGAAGAGGGTAGAGATATTCCATTGGAGGAAGCGAAATCTCGTGGCGCGATGATGCTTTTTGGGGAGAAGTATGGAGAGGTTGTACGCGTAATTTCTTTTGATCGAGATTTTTCTTCGGAGCTTTGTGGAGGTACGCACGTGCAAGCTACTGGTGAGATTGGTTCGTTTAAGATTCTGAGCGAGTCGGGTGTCGCAGCAGGTATACGACGTATCGAAGCTATCACGGGCAAGGCGGCACAAGACTATATTAGTAAAGAATTAAAAGCACTATCTGAAGTGCGTGGACTTTTTAAAAATACACCCAACGTGGTGAAGTCTGTCTCTGATCTGCAAGAAGATAATAAGCAGCTCAAGAAGCAGGTAACGTCTATGCTCGCAGCACAAGCGCAGTCCATCAAGAAAGATTTGATCGCGGAGGTGCAAGAAATCAATGGCGTCAAATTGCTAGTAAGCAAATTGCCGATTCAGGATACTGATGTGATCAAAGATTTGGCTTATCAGCTGGAGCGCGAAATTGGTGATGTGGTCATTGTTTTTGGCTGTGAAGTCAATGCTAAGCCGCAGCTAATGGTGACGATTAGTAAAAGTCTTACGGAAGAGAAGTCATTGGACGCGGGCAAGATTATTCGCGAGCTAGCAAAAGAAATTAAAGGCGGCGGTGGCGGTCAGGCATTTTTTGCCACGGCAGGAGGTAATGATTTGGCTGGTTTGGATAAGGCGATAGCGAAGGCGAAAGAAATTCTGTAGGTGGGCTAATTCTTACTTCCTAATTATTGTTTTTATTTTGGGGGTGCCCACGCGTACCGAAGAGGCACTGTGGTCGGGTCATACGTTATATGCTGTAACCTCAAATTTCTATTTAGCTCTTAATGGGGTTAAGAATCTTACTTCCCATGAAAGTTGTTGCGCATAAACAGCATGCTACTTCTACCCCTCACCTCTACGCGTCTTTGACTTGTCGAGCTTAGCCTTACGGCACGCGAATGATTTTGAGAATGTATCGGAATCTAAAAAATCGGAATTTATTTAATATTATCTTGTGACGAGAACAAAGGAAGATTTGTCATCGAAGAAATTATCTTGATCTGAGATAACCTAAGAATTTTACTTCATCGGTTCTTTATTGGTATTAATCTAAATAAACATTAGATGATCTGTGTCAATTGTAAATATGAGCATGAATATGATTACTGCTCGAACTGTGGTCAAAAAGCAGCTGTTCCTAAAATTACTTTTAAGTCAATTTTAACAGATGCTTTTTCGATGATTACAAATATGGATAGAGGGATTTTGTATAATATAAAAAGCCTGATACTAAATCCTGGTATTATAGTTAATGACTATATAAATGGTAAGAGAAGACCAATTTTTAATCCAGTGTCATTTCTTATTATTTCTACTACGCTTTATCTGCTGGCGAATAGTTATATAGATAGAGACAATACTTCCGTAGAAATTAAGTCATCGGTTTACTCTATTGGTTATGAAGCAGGCAGATTTATTAAAGGTAATTTCAAATATTTTTGGATATTTTCGATCTTCTGGCTTGGGCTATCTACCAAGATGCTATTTGGCAAATATAACTACGTGGAGCATTTAGTAATAAGTGCTTTTGTGATTGGATTATCTACCCTCCTAAGTATTATAGGTTTAGTGCTTTTTAAGCTTAACTTGATTTTTAACCCTATCATGTATATTTTCATTACTTGGATGACTTATAATATTTTTAAAGCGAATAGAAAACGCATAGATATTTTTCTGCTTTCATTAGCATCAACTATTTTATTCTTTATCAATTTATTGATTGTTACTTTTGTTATTGGAGTATGCAAGCATTACCTTTAATTGTAAAAAAAATTCAGGAGTTACTTTTAGATACGAAGGAAATATGTTGACGAGGTGTCTATTAACATAATAGATTGAGTATTAATTAAATCTAAATAGAAATATGTATATAAAGTTTATTTTATCCATGGTGATGGGTGTTCTTATCAATATCCATTTGCAAGCGCAGATTGAAGGAGATAATATTTTTAAAGAGGATCAAATCATCAAAATCGAACTTAACTTTTCACAGGTTAGTTTTTGGGATAGCTTAACCTTGAACTATGAGACGGAAACGTATATGCGAGCGGATCTAACGCTTACGGATATGACAGGCACCTATACTTTTCCTGATGTAGGTGTGCGACTCAAAGGAAACTCTAGCTATAGACATCCAGGAGTAAAGAAGTCTTTCAAGATCGATTTTAATAAATATGTGTCAGGGCAAAATTATGACGGACTCAAAAAGCTAAACTTTAGCAATGCTTTTAAAGATCCTTCTTTGATGCGTGAAAAACTATTTTTTGATGTTTGCCTTGAGGCAGGCGTACCTGCACCACGAACCAATTTTTCTAATGTCTTTTTCAATGGAGAGTTATGGGGCTTCTATACTGTAGTAGAGCAGATAGATGATCAGTTTCTAGACTGGGCCATTTTGGATGATGATGGCAATCTCTTTAAAGCAGCTGCGAATTTTGGTGGTGGTCCTGGCGGCGGCGGCGGTAATGAGGCCGACCTGAAATACTATGGTGACAGCCAATCAGCGTATGAAGAGTCATATGAATTAAAATCAAACGAAGAAGAGAATGATTATTCGGATCTAATTGACTTCACTGAGTTTGTAGATACCTCTTCACCTGAAGTATTTGAGAATGAGTTAGGAGAGCATCTTGAATTAGAGGAATATATTCGATCAGCGGCTTTAGACAATCTGTTTGCTAATCTTGATAGTTACACGGGCTCTGCGCGTAATTACTATATCTATCATAACCTGACAACAGATAAATGGGAGTGGATAAAGTGGGATGGAAACGAATCGTTTGGTACTTATTCGCAAGGAGCTGGAGGTAATATTACCAACCTTGCTTTAGATTATCATAGTAATGATAGACCGCTACTAGAGAATCTTTTCAACAGCCCAAGACTATATGCGAGATATGAAGTTGCAATTTGTGATCTAACGGGGCGTTACTTTAATCCGACTTACATGAATGCACAAATTGATGCTGCAAGGGATCTTATCCAAGCGTCTGTTTATGCAGATGTTAATAAGATGTATACAGACAATAACTTTGATGTTAATATAGAAAGTAATATTTCAGTTGGTGGTGGACCTGGTGGCGGAAACGTTTTTGGACTTAAATCATTCGTCGAAGCGCGCAATATTTTTGTCACTAGTCAACTGGATTGTTCTACCATATCTAGCGTAGGACAGGAAAATTTCTTGGATGTGAATATCTATCCAAATCCATTTTCAGGAATCGTTAACTTAAAAGGAGATTTTACTAATATCAATGGTTTGACAGTACATAACTTATTAGGACAGCAAGTACATCAAAAAGATATGAATGTAGCAGATAAGATATCACTTGATTTGTCATTCTTGGATAAAGGGACTTATTTTCTTAAGTTTTATTCAGAGGAAAATTACGCATCTACAATATCAAGTGTTAAGTTGATAAAGTTATAATAGTCCTTAGTTTTTATCCTTCAGGAACAATTTGAAAATCACGCCTGATCCATCTGATTTTGTAAATATTATCTTACGATATCAGATAGATTATGCGTGATTTTTAGTCTTAACTAGATAAATGCCTGCAAGCAAAGGAAAGAAAATGCATCGTCAAATCACTAAGCTCACTGCCAGCTTATAGAATAGAACATATATGAAAACAGACTAATATTTTGTATCTTTGATTGTGTATTTAAAGACATTTAATTTGAAAATAAAAGAAAGGATATCATTTGAGGAATTGGGTAATAAGAAGTTCAAAACAATACTTGTAGAACAAGCTGATAATGAAATCGAAGCAGCATTTACTCATTATTTGCATAACCACCAGAATGGTGTATCCCAATTCTACAAAGACGATGCAATTAAATATATCAAGAGCTATGTCAAATATCAATACCCAGAAGAAACAATTACTGATATAGCTACAGAAGAAGCTTTACAATATCTCCTATTTCAACAAGATGACGTACCTTTCCCTGCACCTAAAAAGCCCAAATTTAAATTCATTGATTTGTTTGCAGGAATTGGTGGATTTAGACTTGCATTGCAAAACCTTGGAGGTAAATGTGTATTCACGAGCGAATGGGATAAGTACTCCAAACAAACATATAAGGCAAATTTTGGAGAATTACCATTTGGAGATATTACAAAATCATTAACTAAAAGTTATATCCCAGATGGATTTGACGTCTTATGTGCTGGTTTCCCATGTCAAGCCTTTTCAATAGCAGGCAAACGAGGTGGATTTCAAGACACAAGAGGAACCCTATTCTTTGACGTAGCTGCAATAATTAAGTCTAAAAAACCCAAAGCAATATTTTTAGAAAATGTAAAAGGACTTAGAAGTCACGATAAAGGAAAAACATTAGCGACAATTTTAAATGTTCTAAGAGAAGACTTAGGATATTTTGTACCTGAACCACAGATAATCAACGCCAAAAACTACGGTGTACCCCAAAATAGAGAAAGAATTTTCATAGTAGGTTTCAGAAAAGATCTTGGAATTAAGGAATTCTTATATCCAAAACCAGATAAAGATAAACCTACAATAAAAGATATTTTAGAACAAGAGGTAGTTTCTGTTAAATACTATTTGTCAGAGACATATATTGAAACATTACGCAAACATAGGGAACGTCACGAAAGTAAAGGAAACGGGTTTGGCTATGAAATCATTGCTAACAATGGGATCGCAAATGCTGTTGTATGTGGAGGTATGGGTAGAGAGCGAAACTTAGTCATAGATGAGCGGTTAAAGGAATTCACACCAGTCACTAATATAAAAGGTAAGGTTAACAGAGAAGGAATAAGGAAAATGACGCCAAGAGAATGGGCTCGTCTCCAAGGTTTTCCAGACAATTACAAAATTGTTGTCTCCGATGCTCAAGCATACAAACAATTTGGAAATTCTATTGCAGTACCAGCCATTCAGAAAACCGCAAATCAAATTATTAAAAAACTAAATTCTCTATGATTACTGGTAATAAAGGAGAATGGAGTGAAATATATGCATTATTAAAATTAATTGGTGACAAACAATTACACTTAGGAGATAAAGACATAGAGAGACTTGAAGGATTAGTTTACCCAATTCTCAGGGTAATTAGACAAGAAAGTACTGGACAATTTCAATATTCAATTAATGACGAAATTGTTGTTATTTATGGAGGAGAAAAAGTTTTGAAAATACCAATTTCTACTTTCAAGGAGAAGGCAGCAATATTGCTTTCAGAAATACAAAACAATAAGAATAGAACATTTAGTCTTCCTGATTTAGAGTCATTCATGACATCGATCAATTGTTTATCTCTTAAGGCGAACTCCACAACTAAGACTGATATTACTATCGTTGTACATGACCAACGAACAAGTCAACAACCAATATTGGGCTTTAGCATCAAGTCACAATTAGGTAGTCCGTCTACACTTCTCAATGCTGGTAAGACTACAAACTTCATCTATGAAGTTTTAAACTTCAAAGCTACACCGAAGGAAATGAATAGAATAAATAGTATTGATTCAAGAAGTAAAATAATAGATCGTATTACCGCTATTAAAAAGGCTGGAGGTAAGTTTAGTTTTTTTTCAACAGAAAAATCAATATTTTCTAACAATTTAATCTTAATTGACAGTAAATTACCAGAAATATTATCTCATCTAATTTTTGACTTTTATACCAGTAAATGCTCTAAAACGGTAGAATTAGTAAAAAGCATAGTCCAAACCAATCCGCTAAATTTCGATGAAACTGATGAACATAGGTTTTACGAATACAAACTAAAACGTTTTTTAACAGACGTAGCACTAGGAATGATGCCATCAAAGGTTTGGTCAGGTGAATATGATGCGACTGGAGGCTATTTAGTCGTCAAAGAGAGCGGGGAAGTCTTATGTTATCACATTTACAATAAAAATGAATTCGAAAATTATCTATTCAACAATACTAAGCTTGAAACTGCGAGTTCGAGTAGACATGGCTTCGGAGAAATTTATAGAGAAGAAGACAAACTTTATTTTAAACTGAATTTGCAAATAAGATTCATAAAGTGACCAAATGTGTCGAAGAAATAGTGCTAGCAGATGACTATGTGTATGATGATCAGATTCTCGTTGTTCGTCCTCCACATACACCGATCCGTAATAGATTATGAATATAAAAAGCATACTCCTTTATTTTGTGTTTGCGCTTTCCCTTTCTTGTGCGCAAGAGAGAATCTCCGATCAATCAAAACACATTTTTTACTTGCATGGTCGTATTGTAGAAATACATGGAAAAGAGGCCTTCAGTGAGCAGTTTGGTAAATATGAGTTTGATAGTATAGTGTCTAGACTATCGATAGATGGCTATACCATGCACAATGAAGTGCGTAGTACTTATGTGGACGTCAACCATTATGCCTCCTACATTTCAAATCAAATAGATAGTCTGATAAGTATCGGAACAAAGCCAAATAACATTTCCGTGGTCGGCGCCTCGAAAGGAGGAATTATCGCTGCGAATATTTCCCACTTAAATAACAATCCTATCAATTATGTTTTACTAGCTGCGAATAATGAATATCAAGAGCAACATAATGACTGGATTTTCCACGGTAGGGTATTAGGTATTTATGATACATCAGATAATATTGCAGGTAGAAGTTACTCCTACTGGATAAATAGGAAATACAAGACATCCAGTTTTGAGCAACTAGCTATAGATACTAAGCTAGGTCATGGCTTTCTTTATAGGCCGCTTGACGCATGGATGAGGCCAACGAACAATTGGATTCTGAATAGAGGTAATTGATTGCTTACCTAAGTAAATTAATCCAACATCACCTATTGCAGATTGAATATATTCAACTATCTTAGAATATTAAAATTTATCTATCAAGAGTGGACACGTTGAAAATAAACTATCACAATAAAATATTTAGACCCATATCCAACAGTCCCAATGGGGAAGTCACCGATGACTTGCGCTTTCACTATCAGCAATCCGAAAATATACTGACCTGTACGTATCATGGGGCTAATATATCAATTGGACATTTACTTGGTTTGGTGGATGATACAGGACACATCCAAATACAGTACCATCAAGTGAACATGGATGGGCAGATAAATTCAGGAGCTTGCACTTCTAGACCAGAATTAATGCCTAATGGAAAAATTCGCTTGTATGAATCTTGGCAATGGACCTCTGGTGATAAATCAAGCGGCACTTCAATCTTAGAAGAAATATGAATTTTTCGGAAAATATAATACTAGAAAACGATAGGGTTCGATTAGCGCCTCTTTCCCTAGAGCATATGGAAGCCCTTCTTCCTATATCCATAGCTTATCCAGACTTATTGAGGCATTCACCGTCTTCGTTTGGAGCAGAGGTATTGTTTAGAGAAAATGTAGATCAAGCGATCCAAGCACGTGAAAATAAACAGCGATATTCATTTGTCATTTTCGATAAGAAGACGAGCCGCTATGCAGGGAGTACTAGTTATGGTAATATTTCTATGAAGGATCTAAGACTAGAAATTGGCTGGACGTGGCTGGACAAAGCTGCACAAGGAACTGGACTTAATAAGCAGTGTAAGTTTCTCCTCCTGTCTTACGCTTTTAACAAGCTAGGTATGCAAAGAGTAGAATTTAAAGCCGACAGCCGAAATGTTCAGTCTCGAAAAGCAATGGAAAAGATAGGTGCCGTCTATGAAGGTATGTTGAGAAGTCATACGCTTATGCGTGATGGACACCGCAGAGATACAGTTTATTTTAGTATTCTTAGAAGCGAATGGGGTAGCATCGCAAATAATATCTTCGGAGAAATCAAATAAAGCAAATAGCCTTGAGTTATCAACATCTGGTTGAGTTATCAACATATAATGTTAATAAGGTTCTAAAATCAAATCAATGAAAAAAATAAATTGGAGGAAACTAGGCTTTGAGTTTGTGTCTATTTTTATAGCGGTGGTTTTGGCTTTTGCATTGACAAACTGGAATGAAAACCGAAAGGATAAGAACACGGCTAAGAATATACTGACCGAAATATTGAATGGTCTAGAAAAGGATGTTGAGGATATTAATATCAATAAGTATGGTCACAAAGTAGGGATACGTGCTTGCGAGTATTGGAGGCAGGTGATCAATAATGAGGAATTTAATCAAGACTCTGTATATAATCAATATTTTAGACTGACACGTGATTTTTTCTCTGCGCAAAATATCTCTGGATACGAAACCTTAAAATCTAAGGGACTGGAATTGATCAAAAACGATTCTCTTCGTTTTAATATTATTTCTCTATATGAGTACAATTATAGATCTCTAAAAGTATTGGAAGAAACCTACTACGAGGCACAGTTCCAAGCTAATTATTTTAGCAACATAAATGATATCATGGCCCCATATTTTATCTTCGATGAAAAGGGCACTATGGTAAAGATAAGGACCCCAATTCAGATGGAAGCGTCTCAAAAAAATATACTATTAAGTTATTTGTGGAAGATACAAGTCAATCGAAACTTCATTTTGAGTTATTATGATGAGGTTGAAAAGAAGATTAACGAGCTAAAGGCGCAGATAGATAGGGAGTTAGACTAGACAGTTGCCGCGTTTATTATTTTGAGTCTTCGCTTCTAGGTTTTATTCTTGTAGAAGCAATTAGTCCTATCCCGATGAGGAACGGCGGTAATATATCAAGTAATTCCCCCTTTTGAAAAATCCAGTATACACCGGATTAAATGGCTGCTATGCCTATTCCAATGATAATATAACTAGTGTACTTATTCATAGATTCATTTTGAAGGAGGTTTGTATTCTAAAGATAGTAAAATACTCTGTATAGTTATTCACTCCATACTTCGAAGAATTCACGATGCTCATCGAAAGGTGGCTTGACTGAAATACTTTAATTCTCTTTCTGCAAGTTTGGGATATGACATTTGATATCAATAGATTTTATGATTCTGTTGATAAATTTTTCATCATCTAAACCAACTTGTTATGAGTGCTTATATTTATCAAAATTCAAATTCGAAATCATTTTTTAACATGGCCTGGATTTCCTTTGTGTTGTCCATAGTAGCTATGATTGTAGCTTTGTCTTATCTAGAGATAGCTTTTGGTATGGTCGCTTTTATCGCAGTCTGTTATGTGTTTAGTATTTCTTCTTGTTTTACATTGGCGAAGGTGGTGCGAGACAGGCATGAGTCGGAAAAGTTTTTGTCGAAGGTGGAGAATGCAAAGACGGAGAAGTTTTTGTCGGAGCAACCGATATAGGGGGTGGCTGTTCTTGCGTGTGCTAGGGAAAGGTTGTGCTTGCGTGTGCGAAGAGAAGGCTGTGCTTGCGTTTTTTACCACCGAAGGCACCGAAGCTATTCTTGCGTGTGCGAAGAGAAGGCTGTGCTTGCGTTTTTTACCACCGAAGGCACCGAAGCTATTCTTGCGTGTGCGAAACACCGAAGGCACCGAAGCTGTTTTAGCGTGTGCGAAGGAAAGGCTGTGCTTGCGTTTTTTACCACCGAAGGCACCGAAGCTATTCTTGGGTGTGCGAAACACCGAAGGCACCGAAGCTGTTCTTGAGGAATAAAAAACTGGTTAAAGATATTTTTTTAAAAGCTAATAGCCTCTCTTCGCGACAGAGATAGCAGCGGCTATGGGCTGCCGCTAGCACCTAGGAATGCAAGGCGTGCTGAAGGGCTCGGAGAGACAAAGTAGCCTATGCAGTCCTTGGTGATAGCGGTAGTTCATAATAGTGTATAGCTCGGTACCCCTATTTTTTCTTTTCGAAAAATAGGGGTAGTCGCCCAAATATTAATTATCCTTTGCAGGAGTTTGTTCCAAGGTATCGAGTAAGAAACCCCAGAACTTTTGCACGGAACTGATTTGTACTTTTTCGTCTGGGGAGTGTGCACCTCTGATATTCGGCCCAAATGAAATCATATCCATGTCAGGATAGTTTTGCCCAAGTATACCACACTCCAGTCCTGCATGGCAAGCATTGACATTTGGCTCTTCAGAAAATTTTTCGCGATAAAGATCGGTCATCAACTTCACGATCGCTACACCTGGCTTCGGCTCCCAGCCAGGGTAGGAACCATCCATCACGAGCTCAGCGCCCATCAGTTCGAATGTACTTTTTACGGCTTGCGCTAGGTCATGCTTCTCCGTATTGACCGAGGAACGCGTAAGGCATAAAATTTCATACTTGCCTCCGCCTACAGATACACGTGCAAGATTGTTAGAAGTCTGTACTAGTGTAGAAATCTCTGGACTCATACGATATATCCCGTTAGGACAGGCGTAAATAGATTTAATCATTTTATCTTGCAGGTCAGTCGGGAGCACTTTCGTTTGTTGATCGGTAGTCTCAAAAATGAGTTCCAAATCTGGATCCGTCGTAACGTGCTCGTTGATGATAGAATCGCCAACTCGACTAATAATCTCTTCTGCTTTAGACTGATCAGCAGGGGGGAGGTAGAGTATCGCCTTTGATTCGCGCGGTATAGCATTGCGCAAGCTCCCGCCGTCGATAGAGCCGATCTCAATATTCAATTCATGGTGTAAAGCGTACAAAAGACGATTGATAATCTTGTTGGCATTGCCAAGACCCTTATGTATATCCATGCCCGAATGCCCACCAGAAAGTCCTCTGACGCTGAGCTTAAAAGCAGTTGTGCCTTCTGCTGGATCTACCGCATCGTATGATCCCTTAGCGGTAATATCAATGCCACCAGCACAGCCAATGGTAAGTTCGTCGTCGTCCTCGGTATCCAGGTTGAGCATGATAGATGCGTCAAGCATACCGCCCTTCAGCTCCATCGCGCCAGTCATACCCGTCTCCTCATCGATGGTAAATAATGCTTCTAGTGGAGGGTGCGCTACATCCGTCGAAGCAAGTAGAGCCATGATGGTCGCTACGCCGATACCATTATCCGCACCAAGGGTAGTGCCATCTGCCTTGACCCAGTCGCCATCCACAATCATCTTGATCCCTTCGGTAGCAAAGTCAAAAACAGTATCTTCATTTTTTTGATGTACCATATCCAGATGACTTTGGAGCACTATTATTTGCTTGTGCTCTAATCCTGCTGTTGCTGGCTTTTTGATGATGACATTACCGATATGATCTTTGATGGTATCCAATCCCAATCCATTGCCAAAGTCCATCATAAACTGAATGACCTCTTCTTCCTTCTTACTGGCGCGGGGCACCGCATTGAGATCTGAGAAATAATTCCATAATGCTCTGGGTTCTAACTGTCTTACTGCTTCACTCATGATTTATTTTTTTCTAGCATCGAAATTACGAACTATATTCCAGACAAAAAAAGCTGCGCATGAAATAATGATGCGCAGCTTTCTCTTTTAAATAATATTTTGGAATAGGAATTATTGCCTAACTAGTTTTTCTAAGATATTACCAATGGGAGTAATAATGTTTATCAGGTAAGTCCCAGGCGGATAAGCATAGAGCGAGAATGTACCTACGTAGGTATCATCATACTTTCCTATATCTCTATGCTGGAGCATCTTACCCTGAATATCATAGATACGAACTTCTAGAAAATTTTCGTCTATGGTTAAATTATTTACTCGTATTTCGAATATGCCATCTGTAGGGTTAGGATTTATCTGTACATCTACAGTGGAACCACTCAACTGATGGGTAGCAGTATTAAACGTTATAATGACTTCCTCTTCATAAGTGCAAGTGTCATCGGCATCCTTAACGAATACAGAATATGCTCCAGGACGCAAACCATCGAATACATTGCTAGACTGAAAACTGGAACCACCAGTAATACTATATTGGTAAGGTTCTACACCATGCTTGGCATTGATCATAATGATACCGTTATTGCTGTCGGCAGTTGTGCTTGGTGTAATTTGAATATTAGCGTTGAGAAAGCAATCAATACCATCTGCACAAAAGTCAATCACAAATTCGCTTCCAAAATCTCCATCACTATAGACAATAGTGTCGCCTAGATGATTTAGCACAAATACATATCCAGCTCCGAAATCACAGCAAATACCATCACCATAGCTATCCTCCACTATCAAGGTAAAGCAAGAGTCTTTCGATGCACAAATAACATCTTCATAGAATGTGAAACCTTCTGCGAATGCAGTTGTGGTTGTAATCACCTCTCCGTTTATTGTCAGCAGTGTATATGAACTTTCCTCATTATACTGATCCGTTTCAAAGCCTATAGTGATAAAGTCATCTGGTGACAATATGGTAGTAGTAAGGGTTACACTGTTATTAGCGTTGTTAAAATCATTACTTTGGTTGTTGATGGAGTTGATTGTTGCTACTAACTCGTTTTCTCCCAATAGCAAATCTTCATCTAATGTAATGCCTATAAGAGCAGTTTCGTTGTATGCGAAAGATCCATCGAATACTATATCATTTAGAGGAACTCCGTTTAGTAAAAGACCAATTTTCGCACTCGTTATATTCCGCCCACCCAAGTTTAGCAACTCTAACTCACCACTCACGGTCTGATCACAAGTAATGACTGAGATAGTACCCATTAATGAAGCTTCTATTAATGGGAGCTTGGAAGTAACTGTGCTGAACGCATCATTTTGTGGATTAGTATCTCCTACAGCACCAACAGTAGCCCTAATATTATAATCTCTAATAGCAGATAGATCAAGTGTATTGGTAAATGTAAATTCTCTACTTTCGTTTTCGGCTATCGCATCATTTACTAGTATTCTTTCTATAAGTGCACCTTCTAAAAATAGACTCACCGTATAGCTCTCGATTGTATTTGCTCCTACATTTCGAACTGAAACTTTTACAGTTTCGGCTGCTCCAAAAGCATCAGACTGTCCAGTTGGTGTAATAATAGAAGCCAAAGCCAAGTCGAAAGGTTCCTTTTCTAATCGCATCCCAACTATATTGGATATAGTAAAGTTTGGACCTGCATACTCAGAAGTAAACCAAAAATTACTAAAGCCACCAGGCGCTACTGACATTTGCGAATAATCTCCATATCTACCATTTGAGTTTATAGTTGATTGCCCTTCTCTAATGATCAATTCATCAAATGTCATCTGCCCTAACGGGTCTCCTTTATTCCGTCCAGTAGCTCTCAAACCAGCAAAACTATCACTGCTAGATACACTATATCCTAAACAAATATTTCCTTTAGAATCAATGGCTATGGAACTCATAAATCTTTGCAAACCATCATTTGGTCCATAGGTGCCTTCCTGATATAATGCCCAGTCCGTAGTTGCTGTTCTTCTTAATTCTACCCATCTCACTGCCGCTACATTGTCTCCGTTGGTAGCATCAGTAACGAACGAAAAAACCATAGATTCATGCGTACCAAAGTTCCTCTGATGAGGAACATTCATTATTACTTCAGGTATACCGTCTAGCCCGCCACCATTCATCTGTGGGATACACTGAAATCCTTGCCCAGAAACAGAACAGGGAAAGCCATCAAATGGACTTATGACTACTGACGATTGCTCAACAGAAGTATTATCGGGATTTTCAAAATCTACATCAAAGCTGTAAATTTCTATCTGATCTTCCGGTGGACCGTCAGACCATGAGCTGTCATTTATTCTGATCACTACGGGTCTGGAGTCATACGGTAAGTTTGTACCATTCCAGTCTACTGGAGTGGAGACATAAAAGCCTTGTTCTGATCCAATTGTTCCAGGCAGTGATAGACGCTGGATGGTAACTCCGTCTTCGCCTACCGCCATTGCCGCTTTATCTAAAAAATATTGATGTAATGAACTAGATCCACCTTCGTTAGTAGTGATTACCAGTGCATCAGGAGTAATAGCATACTTTGGATAATCAGGAAAGCTAGGCGTAGAAAAACTATACGCAAAATAACTTCCTAGAGGATCATTCGTTTCGCTAAAAGCGATAAGTACATTCGCGGGATCGGAAAATTCAGTCAATATCCACTTGTCCAATATCTCATCAAAAAGTATGATGGGGTCACCTTCAGAACTCTCATTGAATTGTGACCAAAGCGTATTCATTGGAAAAGCAAATTCTAAACTTCCGTCCAGATTATAAACTCCTACATCGGTTGCATTTACAGCTTGTACATAATATTGCTCATTTACATCACCCGTGGGATCAGTAGGGGAGCCAATACCACGTCCCTGCATATTTGCTAAGACCTCTATCTCCTTACCCATTTTTAGGTTGACCTCACTTTGCCATACTGCGTCCACACCTTGATGTTCCTTGTCGAGACGTACCGCCTTACTTTGGTTTTTTCTCTCTCTAAAATTATCGGGAACCTTTTTTTCAATCTTGCTATTTTGCTTTTTGATCTTCGGCGTTGTCGCTTTTAGTACAGCGGTTCGCATGGGAGTAGATTTTCCCATTAATCTCGCATGCGTAGTGGAGATTTGTACGTTCTCCATTTTTTTTGAAATCGACTGAGCAGCTACCACTGCGCTTAAAATCATCAGGCAAAATAAAACCGAATAAATTCTACTATTCATGGTGAGATTAATTATTTTTTCTAATTGGTTTTGTCTTTGCATTGTCTATACTTTTTGAAGATTGGATCGCCTCACTACCAATTTTGTGATCGGTTAAGGAGACTATTTTTTCATCTTCTCGCATCTTTTCTTGTAGGCTAAGAAATCTAGACGTTGAACAATTAAAGATCGTCTTATATTGATTGAGCGTCTTGTTCGATTTTTGTACAACTACTATATTATAGTCTTCATATCGATTCCGTAAATATTCTCCGTTCATCTTATCCCCTAGCGTTACAAACAATATATTGTTCGACGTGCTAGTTGTTTTGACAGTATTACAACTCATACCTATAAAGACAAATACTAGTATAAACATACCATGTTTATAAGGGAGATATTTCATTTATCTGTTTTATGCAAACTCGCAAAAAAGAAATTAAGATTAGTCTCAAAGTCGTCATTTATTTGACTAAAGTAAAGAAATCTATGTCTGTATATGTTAAATTGTCACTAATTTTTTGGTTTGGAGTATGCTGCCGTGGCTCGATCTATAGTGTTCCCAAAAAATATCGCATTTGCAAATAACTTGCTGCTTCCTAGCCAAAAGCCCCTAAAATTTGGATTGTCAGCAAAAGATATTACGCTACCGCTGCCGAGTCCACTGACTATAGCTGCTGCACTGTTTTGCATGTAGCTTAGGTTAGGAGTCGATATATACCCACTCAACAATGGCTTGTCATGGTAGAGGATAGGCGTAGCATAGACATTATCGGGAAGCTCAAAAGCCAGCGTACCCCTTTTGAATAAGGGTAATGTACTGTTATGATATCCATAACAAAGCGGATGTGACAGATCTAGTTGGGACTCAAAAATCGCCCCGCCCACATATTGAGCTCCTCTTTCTCGAGAGGCTTTAGCGTACGTAGATCGTTTTTTATTTTTACGCTCAGCTTTATCTTTAATGCGTGTATTACTTAGACCATTTTTTACTGCCCAAGCACTCGCTCCTTTGCAGGTGATCAGTACGCCTCCACGCTTCACCCAAGCTTTTAGTGCAGCACTATTTGGATTACTGCCATGCACTAGCACTACTGTATTATATTTTTGCAAAGTTATGTCATTCACTTTTTTGCTAGGCATAAGTGTGATGGGCATGTCATAATATTGATCGAGTAGATGCCATACCTCTCCAGCTTCATAGGCGCTGATAGACTCCTCTACTACCATCATCACCTTAGGCATTCTCAGATTCTTCATGGACGGACTCCCGAGATCTACCTCTCCGACACCCATCCCCGTTGTCAAAGGGTACACTTTTATGAAGCTCCCTGCTACTTGCTCTTTAAGTAAATCATGAATTTCCTCCGACGGCATAGATTGATTTTGCACAGGTATTATTATACTACCATAGTCAAAGTCTATCGTACGGCTATCAAGTTGCATACGCCATTTCCTACTCGCCACTTTAGTTCGCAGCCCCTTACGTTGCAAGGCATAGAGTAGACGAGGACTGTAGTAGTCATCCCAGGCAAACACATATCCATATGCACTCTTCCCAGTTACTATTCCCTGTGCAGTTTCGAGTGATTTTACCCGCTCAGCTTTACTGTATTTGACGCCACTTTTTTTAGTCGCTTGTAAGTTATAGGCCAGCGGCATCGTCCAGGTAGATACATCATAAAACAAGCTATCTCGAAAAGAAGTGTTCTTTTCAAAGATTGTCTCTATCAATAGATGTTGCGGCTGATCTATAGGTACCACATATTCCGTATCCCCACTACTGTACACTTCTATTTGATGTTGCAAGAGCAGCGCTACAAAATTTTCTAAGCGCGACCGATCATACTTTTCTTCTATCACATACACCTCACTACTAGCCGATCGCTTTCCATAAAAATCATCCTGATACGACTTTAGTTCTTTGCGCAACGCCAATCCCGCTTTCTGAGTGGATATAGAAACGGCCACTTGATTGCGTATTGTAAAGGGAAAACTCATCAGTCCATTATTCGTCTCACGTAGATGTCCTCTCGAACTTGCCTGCTCAAACAAGATTCCTATGCAGCCATTCACATCAGGATAAGTCGATCCCTTCCCATAATAAAAATCATCAAAAGACTCCTGACTATAATACAACGATCTCAGCTTGTCCAATTCTGCGGCATGATAATTTCCAATCTCTGCGGTCAAGTCCTGATTTTTCTGTGGCGTGATTGGATTAGTCCGGGACGGTATCCCAGGCTGAAAAAAGAAGGTATTGTTCGAGCCCATTTCATGGTGATCCGTCAATATGTTTGGTTTCCAAGTATGAAACATGCGCAACCGACCCTGACTCTCAGGATGCACCAGCGGCAGCCAATCCCGATTCAGATCAAACCAGTAATGATTCGTACGACCACCTGGCCATGCCTCGCCAAACTCTCTCCCGTTGGTATCTGGATTGAGCACCTTACTTTTGTGTGTATTCGCCCACGACGCAAATCGATTTAGACCATCTGGATTTAAACACGGATCTATAATTACCACTGCCTCCGTGAGCAACTCCTTCACCTCCGCACTCTGCCCCGCAGCCAGATAATACGCCATCAGCACCGCTGCATTCGCGCCACTCGATTCGTTTCCATGTATGCTGTAACCCTGATAGATCACCACTGGTCGATCTGTTTTTCCATTCCCGTAGAGTATATCTTCTCTGCTATCTTTTATGGTAGCCAACTTTTTCTGATTCACCGCCGAGCTACATATCAGCCCTAGCAGTGGTCGCCCCTCATGACTACTAGCATATTCTTCCACCTCCAAGCGATCGGACTTTTCTGCCAACAATTTCATATACCCCTGCAGCAGATCATGACTGATATGCCAATCCCCTATCTGCCAACCCAGATATTCCTTCGGTGTCGGGATCTCTGCATCATACGTTATATCAGGCAAGTAGTAAGTGAGCGGATGATCCTGTGCGTTCCCTGATAGCCAACAACAACATAGCAGCAGTAACAATATTCTTAGAGTCATGTTTTTGATTGTGAAGATAGCGAATTTCTTAGTTTGATTTATGACGAGGTCCTCACTTGGATTTCGATTTTTATTTGGGGACTCCCACCTGCCTTCGGCGTGGTCAGGCTCTCCGCTTTACTTCCTCCACCAGGCTTCCCGCTCCTCCGTCGTCGTGCCCGCTACGATCCTTAGTCTCTAACGCGCCTTCGGCTTGTCGAGCTTTGGTGCCGTTGGCACGTCGCGAGGTTGAGAAATTTTCGAACTCGAACAAATAAATTTTAAATATCCGCATATGCTTTTATAATGAAGGCGTTTTGATATTACAACAATTTGTTTTATTTTGGAATCAATTACCAATTTCACTTTAGACCGACGGTAATCTTTTGATAGCTGTACGCAATCTCTTCGTTGTAAAAATTCCCCGAGAAGATTTGGTGCAGACGCTAATAGTCCATTTTATGCCTCGACTTTGCGTAGCGCTTTTCAAAATCTTTACCGCCAACACAAAGCGTAATTGATAAACTACAAAAATATGAGTGAGCAATTACAACCGTTAACCCAAACTATTCCTGTCTCTATTGAGAAGGTTATAATGAACAAGGTAGCAAGGCTAGGTCTTTTTGTGCAGCATGAAATGTCTCTTATTTCCAAGATCAAGACTTTGCCAAATTGCACATATGAATCTGCTTGGGGAGCATGGCATCTTCCTTTTAATCAAGCCTCATTAGATGCATTTCTATCTTTAGACTTAAAGTATAAGACAACCCTGGGTGTAAGAACGGAATTAAATATTACATCGTTGAGGCGAGCCCAAAGTCAGCAGCAACAACTACCATTACCTCATCACTTTTCCGCTGTCCAAAAATTTATAAAATATTTAGAGCAGCGTAGATATGCGCCAACTACTATAAGTCAATATGAAGCTTGTATCTACAACTTTTTAATATGGTATGGCGATAAGTCTATCTTGCAGATAGATATACAAGCTGTGAATGCATATAACCATGAAGTTTTTATCAAAAAGAAAAAAAGTCGAAGTGCGCAGAATATATGGATCAATGCTTTAAAATTATTTCTCCAAAAGAATGAAAGCATTGCAATTGATGTATCCGCTGTAGAGCGCCCTAGAAAAGAAAGCTATATACCTCAGATATTATCAGTAGAGGAGATCAAGAAAGTCATCAACAGCTACCGCAATATAAAGCACAAGGCGATCATTTTTACTATATATGCATGCGGCATGCGTAGGGCAGAGGTGTTAAATTTGAAAATTTCGGATATAGACAGTAATAGGGGAGTGATCCGTATTAGACAGAGCAAGGGCGCAAAAGATAGAGATTTACCTTTACCCCAAAATTTGCTTCCATTATTGCGGGCTTATTATACAGAATATAAACCTAAAGCATATTTATTTGAAGGTGCGAAAGGGGAGAAGTACAGTGTCAGCAGCCTTCGTAAGGTTCTGTTGAATGGTGTGCAGAAGGCTGGTATAAAAAAGAAGATAACGGTGCACAGTTTGCGTCACAGCTATGCGACACATCTGGTAGAGGCTCAAGTAAATTTGAGGTATATACAAGAAGCGCTGGGCCACAAATCCAGCAAGACTACTGAAATTTATACAAAACTAAGTAGGCATGAGATATCAAAAATGGTTAGCCCAATCGATAATTGGGAAGATATATAAGTGCACGAGAAAGCGTATCTTTATATTAGAAAAGGTAACTATATACCTCTGATTTGGGGTGTTAGCGTTAACAAGTGGGATGGAGGGGTAATTGTATAAACAAGTTGGGATTTATAGGCGTAATTATTTCAAAGGAAGGAGTTATAGCGAAAACAAGGGTTTGAAAAACGCAATAGAAAGCTAAGTGAAGCAATTGAAATACTAATTTCGAATTGCGTAATCTGCAAATTCTATACGCAGTAGCGATAAGAATCGCTGCAAGAGTTTTCGCTATAACGTTATTTTTTAAATTATATTGTGTGAAATAATTAGCACATCTCAAAGGTGTAAATTAACATTTCATACCAAACGTATGTAAACATGAATTTATGAATCACCAGTGAGAACTACAAATCACAACATACGATCAAGATGTCAGATGGGCTATCGCCACATCCGCCACTTATCTTTATACGTTATGATGCATAAATAGAAAAACCCAGATATAAACTTTAAATCCTAAAAACGAAATTACGCTATTCTGTAAAGTGAAAATCCAATCTTAAGTCATATAAATAATTTTTTTTATATTTGAGAAAGATCTTATAAGTAAACAAAACAAAAACTAGAATGGGTAATCACACGGAAAACATAAGAAAATTTGTAAAATATCTTAATAACAAAGATGAACAAGGAGGTTTTTGGCTTCCAAATATACAAAGACCTTTTGTTTGGAAAGAAGAACAAATAGAAAAATTATATGACTCTATTCTCAGAGAATACCCAATTGGTACTTTACTCGTCTGGAAAACTAAAAGTAATATTAAAAGAAGAAAGTTTATAGATAATTATAAAAAGGAAATTTCTTTGTCAACATATTTTGTTCCTCAAGATAAATCGCAGAAAATGATGGTGCTTGATGGGCAACAGAGATTGCAAGCCTTGTTTATCGGCTTATTAGGCAGTTATTCTAGTAAAGAACTCTACCTAAATATATTTAGTGGTGACTTGGTGGCACCAGAAGATATCAAATACACCTTTAAATTCATGAATAGAAAAGATGGTGTTTTTCCATTTTTAAAATTTAAGGATATTGTCATGTCTGAACATCGAGCAGGAGATATTGGTCGAAAACTAAAAGGAGAGTTCAAGTCAGAAATTGATACAGAGGAAAAGGAAATTAAACTTGAACGAAATTTAGAACTAATTAAAGATGTCTTTTGTACAAAAGAAAGTATCCTTTATCAACTTGTTGATAGTATTGATAAACCAGAAATTTACTCTGAAGATGATATTGTTGAAATTTTTATTCGAGCTAATTCAGGAGGTACTCAACTAGCAAAATCAGATTTGCTTTTTAGTTTGTTAACAGCTAGCTGGGATGATGCTGAAGAAAAAATTGATGAATTGATAAATGACCTGAATAAGACAGGGTATAAATTTAATAGAGATTTTATTCTTAAAACGTGCCTTATCCTTTTAGGAAGAGGCTCGAAATATGAAATTAAAAAATTTAGAGACCCTACACTGAAAAAAGACATTGAAGAAAAGTGGGATAAAATATCAAGTTCAATAAGAGCAGTAAAAGATTTTATTTATGGTAATACTTACCTTAAAACTGACAAGACTTTACCATCATATTTAAGTCTTATTCCACTAATTTACTCAAATTATCATTTCGGAAACGAATGGAATAAAAAATCTAAAGAACATTCTGAATATCTTATCAAAGTTAACTTAACTGGAGTCTTTGGAGGAGCATCAGAAAGTTTTACTGATAGTTTGATTAATTCCATAATTGAAAACAAAGGATTTATCTTATCTAAATTATTTGACTTGATAAAATCCAAGGGTAAGAGTATGGAGTTGACGAAATCAAATTTGTTTGGTTTTAGTTATAGCTCTAAAGAAATTCACCTATTATTTAATTTGTGGTATGGATTCAATTATCAACCAACACTAAAAGAAAATCAACCTCAAATAGATCACATTTTTCCACAATCGGAATTAAAGAAAATTAAGAAACTGAATCCCGAAAATGGTAGGATGAGTTTAATGAAGTATAGAACGAACGAAAGGGATCAATTGGCAAATTTAATGTTGCTTACCGCTCAGGAAAATGGAAAAGCTGGTAAAACTAATATCCTTCCAGAAGTTTGGTTTAAAGATAAAAGTAGCGAGTATCTTGAAAGACATTTAATTCCAAAAGACAAAAAATTATGGAGAATTGAGAATTTTGAACTTTTTTTAGAAGAAAGAAAAATTTTAATTGCAACTAAATTTATCGATTTAATCTATGATAAACAAACTAACTTCGATGAGGAAGAATAAAAACGCATCATAACAAAGCACATCAGGTTCATAGCTGGCAGTGATACCTGACCCGCTAAAGCTGCCCGCCGCCAGCTACGCCCGATGTGCAAGCGTTACATGGCATTAAAATATAAAGATGAATAATAGATTTACCAAAGGTTCGGAATGGAGGAAATGGGACTTACATGTGCATACTCCTGAATCAGTACTCAATAATGGTTTTGGAGCCAATTGGGATGACTATGTTCTTAATCTATTTCAAAAAGCACTTGAAAAAAATGTAAGTGCAATTGGCATAACTGATTATTTTACAATTGAGGGTTACAAAAAGCTTAAACAAGAATATTTGATTAACGATTCAAAACTAATCGACCTCGGGTTCACTGAAGATCAAGTTCTGGAAATAAATAAAATTCTAATCCTACCCAATATTGAATTCAGATTAAATAAACTCGTAAACGGTAATCGCGTTAACTTTCATGTAATTCTGTCTAATGACTTGTCAGTTACTGATTTAGAAGAGGACTTTTTGCATGAACTGGAATTCGTATATCAAGGTAATCCACAAAGTAGTGATACCAATAAGAAACTAAAAATCCACCATTTAAAGGATCTTGGGAAGAGATTAAAAGACGAACATGCCGAATTTCAAAATCAAAGTGATCTATACATTGGGATGATGAACGCTGTAGTTGATGATTCTGAAATTATGAAAATATTGAGTAAGCCTAAATTTGGAAACAAATATCTAATATGTGTCCCCTCAGATGAAGACTTAAGTGATATAAGTTGGGATGGTCAAGATCATTTAACTCGCAAAGTAATTATCCAAAAATCAGATTGTCTTTTGTGCTCAAACCCCAAGACTGTTCAATGGGGATTGGGAGAACTATATGATAAAGAAGAAGATTATATAAAGGAGTTTAAATCTTTGAAACCTTGTATTTGGGGAAGTGATGCGCACAACTTAACTGAACTATTTACTAAAAACTCAGAGCGACTACTTTGGATTAAAAGCGATCTAACTTTTGAAGGTTTGTATCAAATCAAATATGAACCAAAAGATAGAGTGCATATTGGACCTTCCAAACCTGAATCAAAAAGACCTTACTTTGTAATTAATAAAGTGAATTTCATCGATGGTCGTACGTTCCCCAAATTCAGTTCAGAAAACATACACCTAAATCAAAATCTTTCAGTCATAATTGGTGGGAAATCAACTGGCAAGTCACTATTATTATATCATATAGCCAAATCAATAGACCCGTCACAAGTAGAAGAGAAAGTTAGTGAACTTGAAAATGACGATCTAAAATATGATTTTGAACTTGACCCTAATTTTGACTTTACAGTTGAGTGGGAGGATGGCGGACAAAACAAACTTAAAGGAGATACATCTGAAGATAGTCCAAGACAAATAACCTACATTCCTCAGCACTATTTATCCAATCTATCTAAGAAGAATAATTTTGACGACAAGAAAAGTCTAAATAATTTCATAAATGAAACCTTACTATCGGATGAAGAATCAAAAAATGCGGAAGATCAAGCTAAGGAAACATCAAGAATAAAGCAGAGAAATATCAATTCTATGATTAATGATTTGCTTGAATTTCTTGATGATTTTAGAATTAAGCAAAAGCTAATTAAGGAAAAAGGAGACAAAAAAGGAATCGCGAAATTCATTGCAGATATAAAGAAAGAAATAGAAGACCTTAAAAAGCAATCTACATTAACTAAAGAACAATCTGATAAATTAGATCAACTTTCAGAATCTCAAAAGAAATTACAAAAGCAATTTGAAGAATACACTTCTGACCGCACAACAATATCAAAGTTTGTAGAAAATACACAGAATTTCTTAAGTCGTGTCACAAATCTAAAAGCAGAAAATTGGAATTATCTCCATTCGGAAAAAATTAAAGAAGAATACAATAAGGAATTCAAATTCATCGATGAATTACAGTCACAACTACAAACAGCTGAGAATAATCTTATAGGCGAAAATGGAATTGTCATAAAAGGAAAAAAAGAAATAGAAGAATCTCTTGCTAAGATTACTAAAGAGTTAAACCCATTATTAGCAAATATCAAGCAAAAGGAAATTCTACAGAAAAAAGGTAATACCTTAAAGGAAGAAGAGAAAAAATTAAATCAAATAACCTTAGAAGAGAATAAACTAACCGAGCAACGTAAATCCCTCAAAACAACTTTTGACTCCATATTTGCAGAATACAAAATTATGTTTGAGGCATATTCGAACTATAAGGAAGCACTTTTAAAAGCTAAAGAAGAACTTAAAGAAGTTCAAATAAATGTAAAATTAAACTTTAATTCAGATGCTTTCAATTCACAGATATCAGAGTGTTTTCAAAAATCTGACTTAAAAAGGGAATTTCCACAATTTAAGAATAGTGATGGCGATTTTGAATTTAGTTATTCAACTTATGAAGAACTTATAAAACTACTTCAAGAGATTCTTAGAAAAAGTACCTCTAACAGCTTGAAATTATATAAAAATCAAACTTTAAAAGAGGCTTTACTTGTATCCTTTGAAGATTACTTTTATTTAGATTTTTCAGTGTCGTATAAAAATGACCAGCTTGATAAAATGTCACCTGGGAAGAGAAATCTCGTTTTGCTCAAAATAATTATCGAAAAAAACAATCAAGAATGGCCTATTTTAATTGATCAACCTGAGGATGATCTTGACAACAGGTCTGTATATTACGACTTAGTCAAGTTTCTAAAAGATAAGAAAAAAGATCGTCAAGTAATTATTGTAACACATAATCCAAATGCTTGTGTTGGTGCAGATGCAGAATTAATCGTTGTAGCTAATCAAAGTGGTCAGGATAAAGATCGGAATAATGAAGTCTATGATTTTGAATACATAACAGGTTCCTTAGAAAACACAAAACCAAAAGACTCCAACGAAACTATAATATTGAAAAGTATGGGAATTCGCGAACACGTTTGTGATATATTAGAAGGAGGTGAATCAGCATTTAGGAAAAGAGAAGAAAAGTATGGTTTTTAATAATGGGAAAAACGCCATGTAACAATAGATGACCACAGCATATCTCTCCCTCGTCGAGAGACGCTGGGTATCATTATCCGTTATACACAATGATACTAGGAGATTTAGATTTAGGTTGACGTCAAAAAGTGCTCCTGCTGAATCAAGTTTAG
>ENA-ORXM01001000-ORXM01001000.1-marine-metagenome-genome-assembly--contig:-NODE-1000-length-42844-cov-4.163911_pt1 | contig 42844 bp, 44 predicted proteins | sample MGYA00237867_ERZ511480 | MGnify/ENA primary metagenome ERZ511480 (study PRJEB26309, sample SAMN06266103) | marine metagenome | isolation source: Algal blade | place: United Kingdom:Sidmouth, United...
CGATGGCAACCCGCAGGGCGCGCAGATCGTACTGCACGTTCGAGTCGAGACTGAGGATCTGGTTCCCCGCCTCGTCGAAGACGGTGACTGCCGTCTGGCCGGACTTGACGCCGATCAGGACGACCTGACGCGAGGTTCGCAGGACGGCGCGAACGAGACCAGGGTCGGCCACGATGACTTCATGGGCCTCTGCGGGCAGATCGACGATCGTGGACTTGCCGATGAAGATCGCCGCCTGCTGTGAAGCGGGGCCTTCGCCGGTCTGCTTGATGATCGACGGGCCGTAGGAACCGTCGCCACGGGCGGCGAAGCTGCGACCCGAGGGAGCCAGCGGAGCCGGTTCGAGGCTGGCATAGGAGTTGAGTGCCGGTTCCGCCACATGGGTCGAGATCGTGACGGGAGCAGGTTCCGCATAGACCGGGGCCGCGTGCATGGGTGCGGCGTGCATAGGCGCAGCGTGCATGGGCGCGGGCATGTAGGGCTGGGCGTCATAGGGCTCCGTGACCATCGGCATCGACGGCATCGGAACGGAAACCACGGTCTCCGCGAGAACCGACATGCCATGGCCGCTATCGGCGAAGACCGGCTCGGCATAGCTCGGCATGGCGGGTGCCAGCGGAGCGAGAACCTGACCCTGCGGCATCGGGGGCGGCGTCACCGTGACCTGATAGGTCTCGATCGTCGGCTCGACCATCACGTTTCCAGCCGAATAGGTCGGCTCGGGCGTCGCCGACGGCGTCGGCATGACGACACCGTTTTCGAGCGCGTAGCCATAGCTGTCGGACGCCGATTGCGTGTCGACGAAGCCACCCCCCATGCTCGCGCCCATCCCGGCGGTCGTCCCGCCGTAATAGGCTCCGGCAGGAGCACCAGCATCGATCGAGGCTTCTTCGATGGTCATGTCCATCGTCATCGGCTGTGACGAGACGTCGGCCATCGTCTCGGTAGCGAAGGCATTCTGGAGCGTCTCCAGCGAGACCCCGTCCCCGCCCGAAGGCGCGGCATCGAACACGTCGGCGGCCATGGGCGTCGTCACGAGAGCATCGGCCATCGTGTCCGAGGCATAGCCTGGCATCGTCGTGACGGTGCCCAGGGTTGCGTCCGTCCCGACCATGACCGGAGCCGGCTGAGGGGCGGCGGCACTGGCCGGATCACCATACTGGATCGAGCCGTCGGCTCCGACGAAGTACCCCGTCGGCGCAGCGGAATCGCTCGACCGGATCGAAACGTCCGTTCCACGGTTGATGAGATCGACCGGCGCACCGGAGCCACTCTGCGCCAGTGAGGGCAGGGTCGCCGTGAGGGCGAGGCCGATGGCGGTCAGCGTAGCAGCTGCTGTGGTTGCAGGACGGCGCATTCTGGATTCTCCCGATGCGGTGGGCACGCGATTCTGGCGATGGGTTCGGGTGGTCATCAGTTACCCCCGGCGTTCTGATCGGGGTTGGTGGTCCGCACCATGATGGCTGCACCGTTGCGGACGAGGACGACACCGTCCTCCTTCTCCGGCGGCGCGGCGGCAGCGGCATCGATGGTCGCGGCCTTTGCGGCCTTCGCCTCTGCCTCGGCGGCGAGCCGTACCCGTTCTTCTTCGGCGAGGCGGATGCGATCCTCTTCCTCACGCACACGGCGTTCGTGTTCGTAGACTTCCTGCTCGCGGCGGAACTTCTCGGCCACTTCCCGCATCTTGTTCGCGTGCTCGATCTTCGCACGGGCCAGGGCCTGAAGGTCGAGAACCGTCTTGGGCATGATCTTGTTCACGTCCTCGCCATATTCCTCGACCAGCTCCGAGAAGCTGCGCAGCGACAGGGTCAGGAAACCGCGTTCCTGCTTGGCGATCTGCCGGGTCAGCGAGACCAGCTCGACCTGATCGGCGTTCAGCTCGATCGTGGCGGTGTTGCCGATGGCGGACGCGCCGTTTTCGCTGTCGTTCTCTCGCAGGCGCTGGTCGATCGCGAGAACCCGTACCGTTTCCATGACCGTCTCGGTCTGGTTGTGAGTGACCGTGCGGTCGATCTCGCCGCTGGTCGGGTTGAATTCTTCTATGGCGATCTGGCGTGTCAGCAGCAGATCGACGTAATCCCCCGGAAGGATGAAACCGCCCGCGCCCGTCACGTCGGAGATCGGCACGGCGACGGCACGCATTCCCTTGCGCAGAAGCGACGCCATGACGCCCGACCCCTGCAGATCGATCACCTTGTCGGTGGACAGCGGCTCGCCCGCCCGCATCGAGGCGCGGGCAGCGGCTCCGACGACGATCTCGACCGCATCCTCGTCCTCGTCCTTGAGGTAGAAGTAATCCGACGTGGCATCCGCCGGGAATGCCTGCCACTTGATGTCCTCGTCGGACAACGTGCGTCCGATCGGGATGTCGCGGGCGGCGACGAGAACGTCGATGGTCTTGGGGGCCTCGACGGCAGGCTTGTCGACCGGCTTGGGAGCCGCCACCTGCACGGGGACGTTCGCCCGACTTTCGATAGCACCACGCATCAGCCACATGGCAGCCATAGCGGCGACCGAGGCGCACGCCAGGATCAGAATTCTCACGCCGCGCATAGCGAACCTCCTTCGATCAGATTTCCGCCCCATGGTAGACACAGGGATGTTATGAAAGTGCGAACGACGTCCGTTTCTTGGAAGCACCGCCGCGATTTACCTTTTGTTTGCAACATGGTACAAAATTAATACCTTTTGCCTGGGACCATCCCGGATGGACGGCGGGGTACGGTTCCCGCGAGGAAGTGTCCCTGTCCCTTTTCGAGGCCGGACGGTATCGCCATCGGTTTAAGAAACAGAGAAGGCACGGGGCAGAGCATGTCGAAAGGACATCCCCTGACCGCAGAACGACACTCCGAAGTCGTCCGGCATTGCCAAGACTCGCGCGCAAGGGTTTGATCGGGCGGTATTATGGGAATTGAGTGCATGGATAACTTCTGTTAACCATAGCGCAGTAACAACGGTGAAGCGGGACGGGTGACGACATCCGATTCCGACACGATTCGATAGTGGCAGGAGATACAGAATGAACCGCATGACGCTTTGCGCCGCAGCCCTCGCGCTGGCAGGTGCGGCAGGAGCATCGAGCGTGGCGACGGCTCAGGAGCAGGAACGCATCGATGCGTTCCAGTACTGGAGCGCCTTCACCTCTCAGCGGCCCGAAGGCAAGGTATGCTGGGCAGCGACGAAACCTTCCGATCAGGATTTCGGCGGAAAGAACCGGGGCGAAGTCTTCCTCATGATCACGGTCTATCCCGATACCGGCGTCGATACCGAGGTCAGCATCCTCTCGGGCTACGATTACGACGAATCACGGACCGTGCAGGCGAAGATCGGCTCGCAGACTTTCTCGTTCTTTGCCGTGAAGGACGGGGCATGGCTCGAAACCCGTAACGAAGAACAACAGATCGTGACCGCGATGCGCCGGGGTGCCAAGGCGACCGTCACGGGATATGCCGCCGGTGGCGGGCGCTCGACCGATACGTTCTCGTTGCTGGGGTTCACCGCCGCCTACAACGCGGCGAAGAAAGCCTGCGGACGGTAACACCGGCATCGGCCTGGCCGTTTCTGTCCGAACCGCCCTCGATCTCCCTTCCTTCGATTGCAATGAGGCTCTGGGACGGGTACGGATTTCATGTGAAATCCGTACCGAAGAGGCTGCCCGCATGTCCGTGTCGACCTACGAGTACAAGACCGTCGCCCTGCCCCAGACCGTTCAGGCCAAACGCAAGCGTGGCGTGACCGAAGCCGATCTCGTGGCCGAAACGCTGGGCGAGCTGATCCACGTCGAAGCCGTCGATGGCTGGGAATACATGCGGTCGGATGTTCTCGCTGCCGGGTCGCGGGGTGGCATGTTCTCCAAGGCCCCGACGATCACGCAATACACCGTCCTGATCTTTCGCCGTATGCAGGAAGGTGCATGGCCATTGGAGGCGACACCGGCCCGCCCTGCGCCCGAGGCGCCCCCGGCTGCTCCCCCTGCGTCGAAACCGGCCCCGTCCAGACCCGCCATGCCCCTCGTCGATGACCCTACGTCGCCCCTCTCGCGTGGTGATGTCCTGACGACGGGGGGGCAGTTCCGTACGTCCGATCCTGTCGGTACTGCGGGTGCGGCCCCGCGTCCGCCTCTCGGCTCCGCACAGGACTGAAGGCGATCTATCGGGTGATCCGGGCCGTGGCCCGCATCACCCGATCTCACCCGCGCCGACCGAAGATTTTCGCGAGACCGTTCTTGAGACGGAACAGCAGGGAATCGTCCTGCGTAGGAAGACAGAAAGCAGCAGGACGAACCGTGTCAGCGTCGTTCGAGTTAGAATACGGCCAGTCCGTGCCATCGTCTTTCGCACTATGAGACTCGCATTCTGGTAAAGTTTCGAGACTCAACGCTCCGGCTTTTCTCATAATGTGATCGATCATTTCCAGGAGAGCTGATTCGTCGAACGGCTTTTGCAGGAACCCGTCGGCATGTCCGATCAGCGGATCGTCGGCGACTTCCTCACCCGTAATGATGATGACGGGAAGCTCCGGGCAGATCGCGCGCACGTTCTTCAAAACCTGTCTGCCATCGACATCGGGCATGGACAGGTCGGTAACGAGAATGTCAGCACCGTCAAGCATATCGGCGTCGATCGAGGCAACTCCGTTGTCGAAACCCGTCACGTTGTGTCCGGCATCGCGGAGATAGCGCGTCACGATCCTTCGCAACGCCGCCGTATCTTCCATTAGAAAGATCTCTGCCATCGATTCTTCACATCACCTTGCGCGCGTATGCCGAAGCCATTGCGCTTGAACCCCACCATATCGGGGTTTTTCATGCAATGTCCGCGCCGCAAGGGAGGGCATCTCGGAAAACTACGCTCCACGGTATGGCAGCGACAGGTAGCCCGTCAGCCTGCCGCCGCCGCTTCCAAAGGGGTCTGGCATCGCATCGACAGCGCATGGACGGGGCCTGCCATCTCTTCGGAAAGCGCATCGAGGATCAGGCGCTGACGGGCGACCCGCGACAGGCCGTCGAACGCCGCCGCGACGGCCACGACGTTGAAATGCGTCTCCCCGCCTTCGCGCCAGCCACCGTGCCCCCTGTGGCTCTCGGAATCGTCCTCCACGTCGAGACGAACGGGGGCAAGGGCGGCGGTAAGTTTGGCTTCGATGGTGTCCCTGACGCTCATTCCGGATTTTCTCCATTTCGGATAGCTGCTTCTAAACCCTTGGCATCGCTTTGGAAAGCTGCACCCGAACGTAGACAGCGACATCCGGTCCTGCACAAAGTTATCCCGCTCCGCTTTACGCCACGGTCACAGACGGTACTATACGGTCCTCCCGCTGCCGGAGAAGGCCGAGAAACGGCCCCGAAGGATGCAGTGGAACAGGGGCTCGAGGGGATATGACCATGGATACCGAACGGTGAGCCGTATCGACCGGGAATTCGACATCAGCGTCAAGGCGGACAAGAAACGCCGGAACCGTCGCAAGGGGGCCGGCGGAGCCTTTACCGATTCGAGTCGGCCCTGCAACTGGCCAGACTGCAAAGAGAAGGGCGTGCACCGCGCACCGGCCTCTCCGCAGGATCTGGACACGTTCCGCTGGTTCTGTGCCGCGCATATCAAGGAATACAACAAACGCTGGGACTTCTACAAAGGCATGAGCGCCGACGAGATCGACGCCGCCCGACGTGCCGATCAGTCGTGGGACCGGCCCACCTGGAAGATGGACACGGCGAAACCGGTCGGCTCGCATCGCGTCAGCCACGCCGAAGGGCGCTCATGGGAGCGATTCGGCTTCGAAGATCCGCTCGAGGTGCTGGGCGAGAATGCGACCATCAATCCCGGCCAGAACCGCGATGCCGAATTGCGCAAGGCGCGGCGGCGTCTGCTGCCCAAGGCCGACGTCAAGGCGCTCAACGCCCTCGATCTCGACGAAACCGCCACCGCTGCGAGCGTCCGCGAACGCTATTCCGTGCTGGTCAAGCAGTTGCATCCCGACATGAACGGCGGCGACCGCAGCGAGGAAACGCGCCTTCGCGGCGTCATTACCGCATGGCATCACCTCAAGCGGTCGGCGTCGTTCCGGCAATAGGCGGGCGGCGGCGTCAGGGTCGGTGCGACTTCCTTACGCCGTTCTCCATCCTGCAGGCACAATCGCCCTTGAGACGACGCCGTCGATCGGCAATAATCCGTTTCAAAGCACGTTGATCGTGATGGCCGGACCCTCCGGTCCTGAACCGGGGCGCTTCCGGTCGGCCCCGACCGGCATCCCTATGGAAGGAAGCGATCGACGCATAGCATCATTTCGAGGCGCACTTTTGCCGATAATGCGTTATGGCCCCCCGCATCCACCCTATCCCGATGGTCCGAGAGTGAGTTGAGCGATCGAGCCGTTTCAAGTATTTGAGTGACAGAGACCATGAACAGAAAAGACGAACTCGAACGGGCATTGCAGGCGGCATTGGACGGTCAAGGCTCCACCCGGCTCCAGCGTGTGATCCGCAATCCCTACAGGATGATTGCGCCGGTCGTGAACCGGAAGCTGGGCCGGACGCGGCCTATCTCATGCCCGACCTTCTTCGGCGAGACCTTCAACGGACTGCTGCCCGAAGCGGTCACGACGCAGGTATGGCGCTCCACCGCCTATTCGGCCGAAGTCTGCCGGGCGATCATGCACGTTCTGGAACCGGGCGATTCCTTCGTCGATATCGGATCGCATTTCGGCTTCTTCTCGTTGCTGGCCGCCAATCTGGTCGGACCACAGGGCCGGACCCTGTCCATCGAAGCCATGCCCGAGACCTATGGATACCTGTCGCGGAACATGGCGAAATTCGTCGAGGAAGGTCGCTCCCGAATCCATCAGGGTGCCGCATTCGATACCGAGACGACACTTACGTTCAAGGATTTCGGCATCGTGGCTTCCAGCCTGAACACCGCTTTCGAGAACCGGGGAATTGCGAGTCTGGCCAATGCTCCCCGCGACGTGACGGTTCAGGCCCGACGGGGCGACGACATCCTCGCGGATGCGGACATCGTGCCCAAGATCATCAAGATCGATGCCGAGTCGGCGGAGGTCTTCGTCCTCCGGGGCCTCGAAAACACGTTGCGGACCCATCGCCCCGCGCTCGTCATGGAACTGGGCGACTCGTCCGAGGATGCCGAGCCGCAATCGGCGACGATCTGGGCCATTCTGAAAGACCTTGGCTACGAGGCGTTCGTCTTCGAAGGCCCGGAGCCTCGCAAGTTCACCATCGATCCCCCCGTGGTCTACGCCAACGTGCTGTTCATGCCTTCGGCAAGCTGAAGACCCGGTCTGCAGGCGCGCCCGCACGCCGCTTCGGCCTGCCGTCCCGGCGGAAAACATCTAGTGTCGCGTCCGGGTTTATGACATAGACCCGCGCGTGATCATCTCGCGCACCCTCTCGATCGGCCTGTCGATCCTCATGCGGGCGGGCTTGCTCCTTTTCCTGTCCGGTCTGGTCTACACCCTGTCTCCGCCGGAAGACACGAAGGTCTTCTTCCAGATCGTCTTCCTGCAAACGGTCGTGATCGCCTTCCTGTCGGCATCGGGTTTCTTCCGGGCACAGAGCCTCAAGGACTATACGGAAGCGGCGGACTATCTCGCCGCGATGATGCTGCTGATCCTGCCATCGCTGGCCTTGCCGTTGCTGCTCGCGGTTCTCGATGCGGATTATTCGGATCGCCTCCTCGCTCTGCTCGCGGTCTGGGGCGGGGCAGTCGCAACGGCTCTCGCCACTCCCCTGTCCGCACTGGTGATGAACCGTCACGGCCCCTTCCGTGCCTTCCTTCCGGCCTGCCTTTCCGCCGTGATCGTCCTCGTCGCCCTCTGGGCGGCAGCCGAACGCAACTGGTTCGACCTGCTGCCCTATCTCGCCCTCGCGAGCTTCCAGATCCTGAACTTCGTCTTCCTGGCCTTGCAGGAAAGCGCCCTGGTCATATCGGCGATACGGCGGTTGTTCGGCAGGAAACTCTCGGAACTCAGGCGTTACGTTCTCGAAGGCTTCGGCGTGGGAGCCTCCAACGTGGCGCATCTGCTGGTGGTTCTTGCCGTGCGCGAGATCTGGTCCGACAGCGTCTCCAGCGAGCTGGCGGCCGCCCTCTTCCTGGTACTCCGGGTATCCGATACCGGCCTTCAATTGCTGCATATGGTCCTGTCGAGAAACCCGCTGGTGGATCGCCTGATCGAAACCGGCGGGGCACCGTTGTTGCAGGCCGGTACGTTCCTGATCGCCATCGCCATTGCCATCGGTATCAGCCTGTCGGGCATTCCGGGCGGCTGGTCCCCGCTCGTCTTTGCCGCCGTGATGCATTTTGCCGTCGATCTGGCGCGCTATCCCTGGTCGCTCAGCTTTCTCTACCAGATGCATCACTTCGGAATGAGCCGATATCTGGCCTTCACGCTCGCACCGCCCGTGATCGCCCTGGCCGTGGCAGCGCCGTTCCTGATCGCCGGTGCTCCCGTGGCGCTGACGCTGTTCATGGCGGTCATCACATGGTCGGGAAGCACGATCACCGCCCTTCAGGCCCGCCACAGAGCCTGATCACGTCGCTCGCTCGGGTTGCAGGCCAGTCTTGCGCCGTACGATACAACTCGCTGCTGGATTGCTGAATGAGGTTCGGTTACAGAATGGGATCGGTCCTCGTGTGCGGTATGAAGGCCGAACCGTGCTACATGAGTATCAGTGGATCGATATGACCGACATCAACAGCCAGAATCAGCGCGCAAACAGCCGTGGGATCGAGACTGGCTCCCTCAACGGCGTATCATCGGACGACGCCGAACTCGATCTGCGTCTCCTGTTGGCTCAATTGCGCAGAAACCGCGCATTGCTGATCGGCTCGCTGCTGCTCGGCCTGATAATCGGGCTTCTCTTCTATTTCTCGTCTACCCGGATGTTCACGGCCCATACCACCCTGATGATCAATATCGAGGGGGAGGCCGCGTCCCAGAAATTCGGCGATCCTTTCGAAGCCCTGGGCTTCGGAAAGACCGAAACCATCGAACCGGCCCTTGCGGTCGCGCGGTCGAAGGCGCTCCTGAAACAGGTGGTGGACGAGGAAAACCTCGTCATGGACCCGGAATTCAACCGCGATATGCGCGAGCTGACGTGGCAGGAAAAATTCTACGTCTCTCTGAAGCCCATAGCGGATTCGGTGAAACGGTTCATCGGAGCCGAAGCCACCATCGTTCCCACCGATGCGCTCTGGGCGCGGCCCGAGGTATTGCAGAGACGTCGCGCCGTGAGGAAACTGCAATCCCTCGTGTCGATCACGGACCTGCAAGACGATCTGCGGCTGAAGATTGCCGTAAGGACGAGAGACCGCGTGAAATCCGCCAGAATCGCCAACACCATGGCGGCCAAGCTGAATGCCTTCCTTCAGGACACCAAGGATTCCGCCCTTACGAATGCACAGGAATGGATCGAGGGCGAGGCGCAGCGCGTCGAGGGTACGCTTCGCGAGATCGAAACGCGGATCAATGCAGAGACCAGCGCAGGCAGCGTACTGCCCGGCTCCGAAGCCCTGGGTCTGAATGCCGAACGTCTGGTCGAAGGGGAGTTGATCCTCGAGTCGAATCGGCGACGGGGCGAGGCCCTCCTGCGTCTCGGCGAGGTCATTGCCCGCATCGAGGGCGGATCGGATGCACAGGCGGCCTTTGCGTCGATGCCCGACGATCTGCGTCTCGAACTGACCGCCGATTATCAGGATATCTTCCGCTGGGAACGGCGCGACGAACCGCCCTCACCCGCCGATCTTCAGAATGCGAAGCAGATCGTCCAGCGTGCGCTCGAAGCACAGGCGACGACGATGATCAGGCGAGAGCAGGAGATCCAGCCGGTCCGCGCCTTCACGCGCAAATTGTCGACGGCCCAGAACCGCTATCTCCAACTCACGACGAACTACGAATCCAATACGGAACTCCTGAAGACCCTGCAGGAGCGTCTGGCCGGATTGCAGATCGAACTGGCAGGGGCTACCCAGCGCCTCACGGTGCTGGAGACGGCGAAACCGCCGCTGGAGGCATCCAGCCCGCGCAGAAATCTCACGCTCCTCGCCGGAACGCTCGCCGGTCTCATGCTTGGTCTGGGCATCGTATTGTTCCGCTTCTTCCGTCGCGATGCCTTCCTCTCGCTCGAAGATGTGGAAAAGACCTTCGATGCGCCTACCGTGGCAATCCTGTCGGATATCCGTCGGAGTTTGCAGGGCAAATTCGACTGGTACGCCCTGCCGAACGAAATTCGCGAAGCCTATCGCAGAGCCTATTCCGCCGTGTTCGTCATGACCGATGACCCAGGCTCGAAGGCGCTGATGATCACGTCCTCCATTCCCGGCGAAGGCAAGACCACGACGAGCCTCTACACCGCCGCTGCCGCCGTCGAAGAAGGCAGGAAGACACTGGTGATCGACCTCGATTTTCGCAAGCAAAGCGTGTCGCGATATCTGGGGATCAAGGGGACGCGCGAATACGGCGTCTATTCCGTCTTCCGGGGCGAAGCCACCCTGGAACAGGCCGCGTTGCCTTTCGAGTACGGCAAGGGTGTCAGCTTCGACGTGCTCACCACGGATGGACGCAACAGTTCGAAGGAATCCAGAAATCGTGAAACCCTGTCGGCCAAGCTGGTACGGGACCTGATCGAGGACGCGAAGCAGCATTACGAAGTGGTGATCGTGGACGTTCCGCCGATCCTTGCGGTGCAGGACGCGAACATGATCGGCAGGATGGTGGATGCGATCTTCTGCGTGGTTTCGACCCGTGATCTTCAGAAGAAGGCCGCACAGCGCGCCGCGAAGGAATGGAAGCGGGCCGGTCTGAAGCTGTTCGGCCTGATCGTGCGGGGCGAGAAGAGCGAGCTGCACGAATATTACGATTACAGCTACTATCACTACGATTACGCGGCGACGCAGGACGGTCGCCTGCGTCGCCCCTCTCAGTATCGTCGTAAGCGCCGTACGGAACGACAGGTCCATGCATCGGGCGGATCGCAGGACTGAGAAACACCGAGGCCGTCATGCGATACCTTGCGGAATACGGGCGTCGCACGACCCGGCCGTCCCGCCTCATTCGTTTCGAGCGATGACCGATATGGCGAACAATTTCAGGGTGATCTTCATCGCCGGTGGAAATCGTCGAAACGTTCTGTTAAGCCGCTGAAATCATGTATCATGGGTAAGTGTTGAATCGTGAGTGAAACAATTCTGATCACCGGAGGAACGGGTTCCTTCGGCAAAACGATGCTCCTGCGTCTTCTGGAAACCGACGTCGATGAAGTCCGCATCTTCAGCCGCGACGAGGAAAAGCAGGACGCGATGCGTCACGCCATCCGCGATGACAGGGTCCGCTACTACATCGGCGATATCCGCTCCCGCGACAGCGTCGTCTATGCGACGCGCGGGGTGGACCGCATCTTCCATGCGGCGGCGCTCAAGCAGGTTCCGTCCTGCGAGTTCTTCCCGATGGAGGCGATCCAGACCAACGTGATCGGGTCCGAGAACGTGATCCGCGCGTCGGTCGCCAACGGGGTCAAGTCTCTCGTCTGCCTCTCCACCGACAAGGCGGTCATGCCGGTCAATGCCATGGGCATGTCGAAGGCCCTGATGGAAAAGGCCGCACAGGCCGCCGCGCGCGAGCTTGGGCCGGAAACCGGCCCGACGATCTCCTGCGTTCGCTACGGCAACGTCATGTACTCGCGCGGATCGGTCATCCCGCTCTTCATCAACCAGATCCGCAATGGCGATCCGATCACCCTGACCGAGCCGACCATGACCCGGTTCCTGATGCCGCTGCGCGATTCCGTCAGTCTGGTACTGTTCGCCTTCGAACATGCCAATCAAGGCGACATCTTCATCCGCAAGGCGGCTTCGGCGACGATCCTCGATCTCGCGCAGGCGGTGAAGAACATCATGGGCGCGCCCGACCACCCCGTCGAGGTCATTGGCTGGCGCCATGGCGAGAAACTCTACGAGAGCCTCGCCAGCGAGCGCGAGATGGCGGCAGCGCAGGAAATGGACGATTATTTCCGGATGCCCCTCGATGCGCGCCAGCTCAATTACGCCAAATATTTCAGTCAGGGTAATTCCAGCGTCAGGGAGGCGCAGGAATACAGCTCGCATAGCGTCGATCGCATTCCCATGCCCGATCTCGAAGCCCTGCTGCTCAGTCTGGACGAAGTGCAGGAACAGCGTCGAGAGATGGGGCTGACCTGATGAAGATCGTCATTACGGGTGCCGGTGGCCTGATCGGCTGGCACGCTGCCGCGCGACTCCACGCCCTCAATTGCGGAGCCGCCTTCCGGGGCGATACGCCCCCCCACGATGTCGTCGCCCTCGACCGGACGACCTTCAACGACGATGCCGCGTTGGCCGATTCCCTCTCTGGCGCGGATGTGGTCCTGCATTTCGCCGGCGTGAACCGCGCTTCGGAGGAAGAGCAGGAGCAGGGCAACATCGCCCTCGCCCGGCGCCTCGCGGATGCGGTGGAGGCGTCCGCGCCAAAAGCCACGGTGGTGTATGCGAATTCGACCCACGAAGCCGCCGACAACGCCTATGGCCGTGGAAAACGCCGCGCGGCGGAAATCCTGGAAGGGCGGGCGACGGGCGCGGATGCCGCCTTCGTCAACCTGATCCTGCCCCATATCTTCGGCGAGGGCGGGCGTCCCTTCTACAACAACGTGACCGGCACCCTCTGCCGACAGATCATCGACGGCGAAGAACCGACCATCAATCCCGAGGGCAAGGTCGAACTCGTCCATTCGGGGGCAGCGGCCCAGACCGCCATCGATCTCGGCCTCGCGGGCGTCAGCACCCGGCACCGCATGGATGGCGAGAAGATCGGCATCCAGGCGCTCTACGACCGGATCAAGGGCTACCATGACAGCTATACGGGCTTCGTCTTCCCCGACCTCGGCGACCCCTTCGACGTCGCCCTCTTCAATACCTATCGCCAGCACCTCTATCCCGATCACTTCCCCTGCGCCGTGACGGTCAATTCCGATGCACGCGGGCGGCTCTTCGAATGTGCCAAGGGCGGCGGGGGCGGCCAGAGCTTCATCTCCTGGACCGAGCCGGGCGTGACGCGGGGCGAGCATTTCCATCTGGGCAAGGTCGAACGTTTCCTCGTCGTCGAGGGTCAGGCCCGCATCGGCATTCGCAGGGTTCTGACCGACGAGACCCATTTCTTCGACGTGACCGGCGACGAACCCGCCTATGTCGATATGCCGACCCTCTGGACCCATAACATCACCAATACCGGGAGCGGCCCGCTCGTGACGGTCTTCTGGACCCACGACATCTTCGACCCCGCCGCACCCGATACGTACGCAGACCCCGTGGGGGAAGGCACCGCATGACCAAGCTCAAAGTCGCCACCATCCTCGGTACCCGCCCGGAGATCATCCGCCTCAGCCGCGTCCTCGCCGCGCTCGACCGGCATGTCGATCACGTCCTGATCCATACCGGCCAGAACTACGATTTCGAGCTGAACGAGGTCTTCTTCTCCGATCTCGGCGTGAAGAAGCCCGATCATTTCCTCGGGGCCGCAGGCAGCAGCCTCGGCGCAACGCTGGGCGGCATCCTCACCGGCACCGAAAAGGTGCTGGCCGAGGAACGTCCCGATGCCGTGCTGATCCTCGGCGACACCAACTCCGCCATCTCCGCGATCATGGCGCGGCGCATGAAGATCCCCGTCTATCACATGGAGGCCGGGAACCGCTGCTTCGACAAGAACGTCCCCGAAGAGACCAACCGCCGGATGGTCGACCACATCTCGGACTTCAACCTCACCTACACCGAACATGCCCGCCGTCACCTGCTGTCCGAGGGGATGCAGCACCGGCGCGTCTACGTCACCGGCTCGCCCATGCGCGAGGTGCTGGATCATTACCGCAGTCAGATCGAAGCGTCGGACGTGCTGGACCGCATCGGCCTCGAAGCCGGAAAATACTTCATCGTCTCGATGCACCGCGAGGAAAACGTCGATTCCAAAGACCGTCTCAAATCCCTGATCGAGACGCTCAATACCCTCGCCGAAAAATACGACTATCCCGTCATCCTATCGACCCATCCGCGCACCCGTAACCGGCTCGACAATATCGACGGCATAACGCTCCATGATCGGGTGCAGGCGATGAAGCCCTTCGGCTTCCACGACTACAACAAGCTTCAGATGGCCTGTTTCTGCGCGATTTCGGATAGTGGGACCATTGCCGAGGAAAGCTCCATGCTCGGCTTTCCCGCCATCACCCCCCGCGATGCCATCGAGCGCCCGGAGGGGCTGGACGCGGGAACGCTCATCATGACGGGGCTGGATCGCGACACCATGCTCGCCGCCATCGAAGTGGTGACGACCCAGCACGCCGAACGTCAGGCCAGCGGCACCGCACATCCGATCCCGGACGACTACACCGTGACCAATACCTCGGAGCGGGTGCTGAATCTGATCCTCGGCACGGCAAAGCTGTCGAACATCTGGGATGGCGTGCGGATGCACGACTACACCTGAACCGATGACCCAGCGGGATTTCATCGTCAAACGCGGCTTCGACATCGCAGTGTCTGCCCTGTCCCTGCTGGTGCTCTGGCCGGTGATCCTCGTCGCCTGGGCGCTGGCAGCGCGCGATACGGGTGCGTCCGGCTTCTTCTCGCAACGACGGATCGGTCGTAACGGCAAGCTCTTCACCGTGCGCAAGATCAGGACGATGCGCGAGAATGTCGGCTCCACCGTCACCACGCGGGGTGACGCGCGAATCACTCCGCTCGGAGCAAGGCTACGCACGCTCAAGATCGACGAGCTTCCGCAGTTATGGAACATCCTCAAGGGCGACATGAGCCTCGTAGGGCCGCGTCCCGATGTGCCCGGTTATATGGATGCCCTGACGGGCGAGGCCCGTGCCATTCTCGCATTGCGCCCCGGCATCACCGGCCCCGCGACCTTGAAATACCGCGACGAAGAGGCTCTGCTGGCCGAAGCCGCCGATCCGCAGAAATTCAACGACGAGGTGATCTGGCCCGACAAGGTGCGCATCAATCTCGATTACCTGCGCAATTACTCGTTCGCCAAAGATGTCCGCTATCTGCTCGCGACCCTGCATCTGACGGATCATGGGGTTCGCTAGGATGCGCGTCCTCGCCATCTACCGGCATTTCTGGCCGGACAGCCCGCCCTACGCTTCGATGCTGCGCAGCATAACCTCGCATCTGGCCTCGGATGGGCATGACGTGACGATGCTGACCGAACAGCCGGGCTACAAGGCTGCGGATCGGACGATGTCCTGTCCGGCGCACGACATGGTCGATGACGTATCGGTGCGACGCCTCGCCCGCCTGCCGGGCACGGGCATCGGCATGGTCCGGCGGATCGCGACCGCGCTCTTCCCGGTTCGTGTGGTTCTGTATGCACTGGGTCGGCGATTGCGGGGAGAGCGGTTCGACGTGATCTGGACCGCGACGATGCCGCCGGCGATCAACGGCCTCGGTGTATGGCTGGCCGCGCGGATTCTGAACGCGAAGTTCGTCTACCACTTTCAGGATACCTACCCGGAGCTTCAGGTCTTCACCGGCAATTGGCGCAAGAACGGGCTGCTGGATCGTACCGTCGGCTGGATCGACCGTCGGAATGCCCGCAAGGCGGCGGTCTGCATCACCCTGTCCGAAGACATGGCAGACACGATCGCAGCACGCGGCATCGACCGGCAGAAGATAATCGTCATCAACAACTTCATGCTCGCGGGATTCGGCACCGACGTGCCTCTGCCGCCGCACCTCGCCAAGCCCGACGATGTGTTTCGGATCATCTTCGCCGGAAACGTCGGACGGTTTCAGGGACTGGAGGCGTTCGTCGATGCGGCCCGTCTGCTGTCGATGGAGCGCCCCGCGATCGAGTTCATGATATTGGGCGAAGGCAGCGCACTCCCGGAACTGAAGCAGCGCGCCGCAGATCTGCCGACCGTGCGATTCGAAGGGCACATGCCCTTCGACGCGGCCAGACCCGTCATAGCCAGCGCCGATCTGGGGCTCGTCTCGATCGATCCCGGCATCTATCGCACCGCCTATCCGTCGAAGACCCTGACCTATCTCGGATTGGGCGTACCGGTTCTCGCCGTGGTGGAGCCGGAAAGCGCCTTGGCGCACGACCTGATCGGGAACGATGTGGGCTGGGTCGCCGACGGCAACGACGGCCCGGCCCTCGCCCGGTCGATCCGAAAAGCGCACGATGCGCGCGCGGGTATCGGTGCCGCGCGAGAGCGTGCCCTGTCATATTACAGGCGCGATCTCTCGCGGGAGGCTGCCCTGGCCCGCTGGAGCGCGATCATGCGAGACCTCGACCAATGAACAGTGACTTCGACTTCATACCGGTCGTCATCATCGGAGCGGGACGGTCCGGCACCAACATGCTGCGCGACATGCTGACCTCGCTCGACGGGGTGGCAACCTGGCCCTGCGACGAGATCAACCCGATCTGGCGACATGGCAATATCCAGTGGCCGACCGACGAAATCCCGCCCGAACGCGCGGACAGGTCGCGCGCTTACATCCGCCGCGCCTTCGAGCGTATCTGGCGCGATACCGGAAAACCGCGCTACGTCGTCGAGAAGACATGCGCGAACAGCCTTCGGGTGCCGTTCGTCGATGCGGTCATCCCGGAAGCGAAATACATCCACATCGTACGCGATGGCATCGACGTGGTCGCCTCGGCGCAGAAGCGGTGGCGCGGAGAGATGGAGCTGGCCTCGCTGCCCTATTATTGGGCCAAGATAAAATACGCGCCTTGGATGGATTTGCCGATCTACGGCTGGTCCTTCGTCAGGAACCGTATCGCCATGGCCCGCAGCGATCAGAAACGCATGGATGTCTGGGGACCGCGCTTCGACGGGATGGAGACGATGCGCAGGCAGGAGGCTACCCTCGATGCGATCTGTGCGACGCAATGGGCGCGCTGCGTCATCGCGGCGGATACGGCTCTTTCGGCGATGCCGGAGGACAAGACCCTGACACTGCGCTATGAGGACGTGACGTCCGACCCGGCATCGGCTCTCGAACGGATCGCGGCTTTCCTCGGCGAGGATTTCGGCACCACCGCGATCACCGGGGCGGTCGGCGATGTGTCGGTACGGTCGGTCGGCAAGGGGCGCAAGGCATTGGATGGCGACGCGGACCATCTGATGCAGATCATGCGCCCCGCACTGCAACATTTCGGATACGAGGATTGACAGGATGAGTTTTCGGATCTGGTTGTCGCGCCCGCATATGGGCGGTGAGGAACGCGATCTGGTCGGCGAGGTGTTCGACAGCAACTTCGTCGCGCCGGTCGGACCGATGCTGAACCGCTTCGAGGAGGAATTCGCCGCCTATCTGGGCGAAGGCGTCCGTTGCGCGGCGGTATCGAGCGGCACGGCGGCCCTCCATCTGGCGCTGCGGCTGAAGGGCGTCGAGCGTGGCTCGGCAGTCTGGACGACGTCGATGACCTTTGCCGGAGGTGCCTTCCCGCTGATCTATCAGGGCGCGGAACCGACCTTCTTCGACCTCTCGTCCAACAGCTGGACGATGGACCCCGACCTGCTGGAAGAGGAACTGGAGAAGGCCGCAAAGGCCGGAACCCTCCCGAAAGCCGTGGTTCCCACCGATCTCTACGGCCAGAGCGTCGATCTCGACCGTTTCGAAGCCGCCTGCACAAGGCACGGCGTCGCGCTGATCCTCGATTCTGCGGAATCCGCCGGTGCCGAATACAACGGCCGCAAGGCCGGAACCGGTGGCGATGCCTCCATCCTGTCGTTCAACGGCAACAAGATCATCACCACCTCCGGGGGCGGAATGCTGGTGTCGCGCGACCACGATCTCATCGACCGCGCCAAGTTCCTCGCCACTCAGGCCCGAGAGCCGGAACCGCATTACGAGCATCTCACCTATGGCTACAATTATCGTCTGAGCAATGTCTCGGCAGCCATCGGTGTGGGCCAATTGCACGTCCTCGACGCGCGCGTCGCCCGGCGCAGGGAAATCAACGCCCGCTACCGCGCCGCACTCGGCACTGTCGACGGCATCACCTTCATGCCGGAGCCGAACTGGTCGCACTCGACATGCTGGTTGACGGCCGTCGCCTTCGATCCCGAACGCTGTGGCGCGGATCGCGAAGCCATTCGCCTGACCCTGCTCGAGCACGAGATCGAGGCCCGCCCGCTCTGGAAGCCGATGCATATGCAAAAGCTGTTCGAGGGAACACGATATGTCGGACGCGGCCTCGACGAGCAGTTGTTCGCTCAGGGCCTCTGCCTCCCCTCGGGATCGGACATGACGGACGAGGAACAGGACGAGGTGATCGGGATCATCCGCGATACCCTCGGGTGACGTCACCGTGACAGGCACGCAGTCGCTTTATCCAGAAAATGGGACGCAGATCGTGGAACTCGCCGATCCATCCTTCTCCGCAAGGATCGCGTCCCTTGCCAAAGCCGATGGACTCGCCCTGCTGCCTGCAGGGGATTCGGAGATACGCAAGGGCCATCTCCTTGAACTCCTGCCGTTTCGAGAAACGGTCCTTGCCGGAGAACCCTGTGGTTCCTGGAGTTCACACTTTCAAACGACGGATACCGATCCCTGTGGGATCGAGAATGATCCGAGGAGCGCATCAAGGTCGATGTCGAATCGGAATTTTCGTCGAGACGCAGTTGACTTCCGATACTCTATCGCGGCCCGACCTCGATACCCGTCAGAACCACATGCGTCTAAGGATACCGTCCTTTTCGATGAAAGCGTGCTTCAAGGCGGCGGCGATGTGGAGGAAGACGAGGGCGAGGATCGCCTTGCCCATCCAGTGATGGATCGCGAAGAGCTGTTTGGAAAGATCGCGATCGGCTCCGATCAATGGCGGAAATTCGAACAGGCCGAAGAAAGGAAGCGGGGCCGGGAAGGCGCTGGTGGCCGCCCAGCCGACGATAGGCATGAGCAGGATCAGGGCATAGAGCAGGAAGTGGGACGCCGCCGCAGCCGTGCGCTGCCATGGCGGAACGCTGACCGGCAGGGACGGCGTGCCGAAGACGATCCGGGCCACGATACGCAGCGCCATGAGAGCGAGGATGAGCATCCCGGTGGCCTTGTGCAGCGCATAGAGCTGATTCTTCAGCGCGCCGTTATCGAGCCAATCAAGCGCCTGCCCGGCGCCCAATGCCCCGATGACGAGAAGAGCGACGATCCAGTGCAGCAGTTTCTGAATGAATGTGTAGTGCTCGATCGTGACGGTCATGGCTGCCTCCGTGGTTTTTGGCAGGCTATCGAGGAATGGTCCCGCGAGAAAGCCGGGCGCTTCGGGTCAGATCGCACTGGAACAGCACGTCGCCATCGTCGAATAGCCATGTGCGGGTCTGTGGAACGAGGGCTTCGTCCAACCGGTCGATCGGAGGCAGGACGATGCCCTGGCGGCCCGAACCGAAGATCTTCGGGGCGACCATGACGTGAAGATCGTCGATGACCCCTGCCGCGAGAAAGTGCGAGAGGGTGGTCGGGCCTCCTTCGACCAAGACCCGATGTAGATCGTGCTCTGCGAGGGCGGAGAGGATCGCATCGGGCGGCAAGGTGCCATCGGACGATGGGGGAATGGCAATCCGGTCTTCGCCTGGCAGACCGCCTCCCTGCCGGTGGATGAGCAGGGTTCGGACGGAAGCATCGGTCAGGCAACGCGCATCCTCGGGCATCCGGCCTTCGGGGTCGATCACCACGCGGACCGGCGAGCGCCCGTCCGAAAGCCGGACGGTGAGACGCGGATCGTCTGCAAGGATGGTGCCGATACCGACGATGACCGCGTCCACTCCGGCCCGAAGGCGGTGCAGATGCTCCAGCGCGTATCGGCCGTTGATATACAGGGATTTTCCGGTCGCTGTCGCCACGCGCCCGTCGAGCGTCTGGCCCATCTGGCCGATCACGCGGGGGCTGAGGAGCGGGTCGGCAGTGCCGAAGGGGTGATCGGGGTCATAGTGCATCGCGTTAGAGGAATGGGACGCAAACCTCCACCGTCAACCGACCTCACGCGCGAGTGAGAGCATGGCATCGAGATCGAGATGCGTTTCCAGATGCATGGCGAGGCTGTCGAGCGTGTCGTCCACCCCGCCCGCATAGTCGTCCTGCCCTGCCGCCAGACCGAATTTGGCGAGAAAGGCAGCGCGGAAGATATCGGCGGAAAACATGCCATGGAGATACGTTCCGCAGATCAGGCCATCGGGAGAGATTGCACCTTCGGGTACGCCGTCCACCTCGAAGAACGGGCGCTGGCGGTCGGGGCCGGTGGTCACACCGATATGGATTTCGTAGCCGGTGAGGTCGGTATCGGTGGCCGGATGACGGGCGGATTTCTTCGTGAGAGATTTCTGCGGGGTCATCGCCGTCACGACATCGAGCAGACCGAGGCCGTCGGACAGGCCCGCCGGACCCTCGATACCATCCGGGTCGTCGATGGTTCGCCCGAGCATCTGATAACCGCCGCAGATGCCCAGGATCATGCCGCCCCGACGGCGATGGGCGAGGAGATCGATATCCCAGCCCTGCGCTCTGAGGAAGGCGAGGTCGCCGCGCGTCGACTTGCTGCCGGGAATGATGACGAGGGCGGCGTGGCCGGGGATGGGCTGTCCGGGGGCGATCATCTCGACGGTACAGCCGGGCTCCGCGCGCAGGGGGTCGAGGTCGTCGAAGTTGGCGATGCGCGAAAGCTGGAGGCAGACGATCCTCACCGGCCCATGATGGACGGGCGCGCGCAGGTCGGAGGCATCTTCGGCAGGAAGACGGCCCGCATCCGAGAACCATGGCACGACGCCGAAACCGGGCCAGCCGGTATGCTGCTCGATCATGCGATAGCCGTCATCGAAGAGGGAGACGTCACCCCGGAACTTGTTGATGATGAAGCCCTCGATGCGGGCGGCATCGGCGGGGTCGAGGACCGCCTTCGTACCGACGACCTGAGCGATGACGCCGCCCCGATCGATATCGCCGACAAGCAACACAGGCGTATCGGTGGCCTCCGCAAACCCCATATTGGCGATATCGCCCGCACGCAGGTTGATCTCCGCCGGGGAACCCGCGCCTTCGACGAGGACGAGATCGACATCCCGAGAGATGCGCTGGAAGGACTCGACGACTCCCTTCATAAGCGTGGGTTTCAGCGCCGTGTAGTCGCGCGCCGTCGCGTGGCGCAGGCGCGTCCCCTGCACCACGACCTGCGCGCCGCGCTCGGTTTCGGGTTTGAGGAGGACGGGGTTCATGTGGACGGTCGTGGGCATCCGGGCTGCGAGGGCCTGCAAGGCCTGCGCGCGGCCTATCTCGCCGCCATCGTCTGTGACGGCAGCGTTGTTGCTCATGTTCTGGGGCTTGAAAGGCGCGACCCGTAGCCCGCGATTGGCATAGGCCCGCGCCAAGCCCGCGACGAGCATCGACTTGCCGACATTGGAGCCGCAGCCCTGGAGCATGAGGCGGGGGATCATGGTGCCGCCGCATCCCTAGAAGCTGCAGAGCGGTTATCCGGGGCTTCGCGCAATCCGTCGAAGCCCCGGTTCGAGGTCTGAGATGCGATCCGGAAATCGATCACGCCTGCCCCTTCAAAATCATCGGCAATCCCGCCACCACGAACTCCACATGATCCGCCGTCGCCGCGATCCGCTGGTTCAAGCGCCCCTGCGCATCGCGAAAGTCGCGCGAGAGTTTCTCCATCGGGACGAGACCGAGGCCGATCTCGTTCGAGACGAGGACGACGCGGTTGGGAATGGTATCGAGCGCAGCAATCAGGCGGTCGGTTTCGGCTTCCACATCGCGCTCGTGATGCATGAGGTTGGAGAGCCAGAGGGTCAGGCAATCGATGAGGATGGCCGTTCCGGCCTCCACGCCGCGCAACGCACCGGCTACCTCCAGCGGCTCCTCGATGACGCCCCAGGTCTCTCCACGTTCCACCCGATGGGCGGCGATGCGGGTTTCCATCTCGCCGTCGAGGGGCTGGGCCGTAGCGAGATAGGTGTGGGGTGGCTCGGCACAGAGTGCGAGTGCGCGAGCCGTCTTGCCGGAGCGTGCGCCGCCAAGGATGAGCGAGACCTGTCCCATCAAGGCGCAGGAATACGCGCGACGAAATGGCCCTTCACGCCTTGCGGCCATTGCTTGAAAGGTACCTGCCCCGTCTCGGCGGCATGGTGCAGATGGGCGTATTCGACGATGGCCTCCGCCGCCTCGCGGTCGGGCGTGAACTTGCCGATCACGTAGGTCAGCTTTCCGGGGGCCGTGACCGAGACGTTGCAATGCCGTTCGCATCCCATGGTACAGGAAACGCGCTTCACGATCAGATCGTCCTGCCCCTCGGCTACGGATTCGACGTGTTCGGCCAGCATCTCGCCGCCGGTCTTCTCGCCGTGGAATTTCTCTTCTGCCGAGTATTTGCAGGTGTCGCAGACGAAGATCGTTGTCGGCATGATCGCTCCGGGAGTCGCATTTCCAATTGCCGACCCCTTAACGCAGGATTAAGACGAGCGCCACGGAACAGTGCGCCTTTTCACCGAAGGCCGAACGGAGCCGCTCGATGAAGCCCGACCCATACCGGGGGGCGACGAGGGGGCCTGCCGCCGCCGCGCCCATCGCGTGGCACCTTTGGTGATCTTGCGCCGAAGGGAGGACCGTCATGACACGACTGGCATTTCTCGCGGCATTCATCGCCACGCCTGCCCATGCCCATCTGGGACATCTGGGCGAAGTGGCCGGGCATGGGCATTGGATCGGGCTGGGGGCGCTGGCCGGAGCTGCGATTCTCGCCGGGTTGCTGGGCAAGGGCAGGAAGCCCGAGACGGAACCCGAGGATGACGAACCCGAAACCGAGGAGTGCCCGGCAGGATGCGAAGCATGAGCAAGAAATATGGCGTGATGGTCTGTGGCCACGGGTCGCGTTCTCAGGCGGCGGTGGATGAATTCGCGGTCGTCTCGACCCGCCTGCGCGAGCGGTTCCCCGACTGGCCGGTCGAGTACGGCTATCTGGAATTCGCGAACCCCGTCATCCGCGACGGCTTGGATATCCTGCGCGAGAAGGGATGCGACGAGATTCTTGCGGTACCGGGGATGCTGTTCGCCGCCGGACATGCGAAGAATGATATCCCGACCGTGCTGAACACCTATGCCAAAAAGCACAGTATAACAGTCCATTACGGGCGCGAATTGGGCGTGGACCCCAAGATGATCGCCGCCGCCGGGGACCGGGTGCGCGAAGCGGTCGAGCGGGCCAATGCCGAGCATGGCGAGATGCCGAATCACGAGGTCTGCCTCGTCGTCATCGGGCGCGGGGCCAGCGACCCGGATGCCAATTCCAACGTCGCCAAGATCACGCGGATGCTGTGGGAAGGGATGGGCTTCGGCTGGGCCGAGACGGGCTATTCCGGCGTCACCTTCCCGCTGGTCGCGCCCTGCTTGCAGCAGGTGGCGAAGCTGGGCTTCAAGCGGGTGGTCGTGTTCCCGTATTTCCTGTTCACCGGCATCCTGATCGACCGCATCTACGGCTTCACCGACGAGGTCGCGGCGGCGCATCCGGATACGCAGTTCATCAAGGCCGGATACCTGAACGACCACGACCGCGTGATCGACACCTTTCAGGAGCGCGTGACGGAAATTCTGGCGGGCGAGAACCTGATGAACTGCGCGATGTGCAAGTACCGCGCGCAGGTGCTGGGCTTCGAGGCGGAGGTCGGCGCGGCGCAGGAAAGCCACCATCACCATGTCGAGGGCCAGGGGGCCAGCGCGCCGGGATCGAACGTAGAGGATTGCATCCACTGCGACACGTTCTGCACCGGGGCCTGCCGCCTGGCCGACGCGGGCGCGCATCATCATCATCACGACCATGGCGACGGGCATTCCCACGACCACACACATGACCACGATCACCACCACCACCCGCACCCCCATGCCGACCATCCGATGGGACCGGAGAGCGTGCGGGACCGGATCAAGGGCAAGGAAGGGTGAAACCCTTCGACACCGTGGTGATGGTGGACTGGAGTGCGGCATCGAAACCGGTTACCGGAGCGGACAGCATCTGGTGGGCCGAAGCGCGCCGATCCTACGGACTTACCGGCATGGGCAACCCGCCCACGCGCCTCGATGCACGCCATACCCTGACCGACATCGCGCGGCGGTCGGTGGAGGCGGGACGGCGCATCCTGATCGGCTTCGATTTTCCGTTCGGATTTGCGCGCGGCACGGTCGCGCGGCTGGGCGGAAGCTGGCAGGGATTGCGCGCGCGCCTCGCAGCGGCCCTGCCCGATGCCCCCGACAACCGGCAGGAACGCTACGTCGTCGCCCAGGCCCTGAACGAGGAGGGCTGGCCCGACGGCCCCGGCCCGTTCTGGGGTCACGGCACAGCCAAGGACCACGGGGGCCTGCCCAACGCCAAACCGACGGGATACGGCGACCGCCTGCCCCCCCGCCTGCGCCTTGCGGAACAGGCGGCAAAGCGCCGTTTCGGTGGGGGAAAGACTCAGGAAGCCTGGAAACTCGCGGGCAACGGCTCGGTCGGCAGTCAGGCACTGACCGGCATCGCCATGCTGCACCGGATGCATGGGGACTTGCCCGGAGCGGCCTTCTGGCCCTTCGACGGCGAGGCGGCGGCGCGCACGGCCCCGATCCTGCTGACGGAGATATATCCCTCGATCTTCCCCCTGCTTCCGGCGCTGGGCGAGGCGAAGGATGCAGCACAGGTGCGGGGCCTCGCGATCCATATGGTCAGCGCCCCTGCGGAACTCGAAGCGATGCTCCTCGCCCCCTTCCGCCTCCCCGAACCCGAGCGCGGGGCGGTGACCCGCGAAGAGGGCTGGATTCTGGGGGTGCCTGCATGACCCTGCCCTACGAGCGCGACCCTGCCGCCATCTACGCCGCCTCCTTCGCCACCGTCCGGGCGGAGGCGAATCTGGGGCGTATCCCCGACAGCCTGCACCCGCTCGCCATCCGTCTGATCCATGCCTGCGGGATGGTCGATGTGGCCGACGATCTGGCCTTTTCGGACGATGCGGCGGAGGCGGGGGCGGCGGCGCTGGCGGGGGGCGCGCCGATCCTGTGCGATTGCGAGATGGTCGCGTCGGGGATCATCCGGCGGCGCTTGCCTGCGGAGAACGAGGTCGTCGTCACTCTCAACGATCCGCGCGTGGCGATGCTGGCGAGCAAGCTGAAGACCACCCGCTCGGCGGCGGCGGTGGTGCTGTGGCGCGAGCATCTGGAGGGGGCAGTCGTGGCCATCGGCAATGCGCCGACGGCCCTATTCCACCTGCTGGAGCGGCTCGATACGGGATGGCCGAAACCGGCGGTCATCCTCGGCTTTCCGGTCGGGTTCGTGGGGGCGGCGGAGTCGAAGGCAGAGTTGGCCCGCGACCCACGCGGCGTACCGTTCGTGGCGCTCCAAGGACGGCGGGGCGGCTCGGCCATGGCGAGCGCAGCCGTCAATGCGCTGGCGGGTGGTCTGGAATGAGTGGTTTCGTGGCGTGTCCATGCTGCGGCCAGCCGACGCTCGGCGAGCGGGGGGCCTACGAGGTCTGCACGATCTGCTGGTGGGAGGACGAAACGGCGGCTTTCGATGACGCCCCCGATACGATCAGCGCCGCGAACCACGGCTACACCCTTGCCCGAGCACGGGAGAATTTCGTGGATCATTTCGACATGTACGATGCGGGTAAGGGAATCGGCACGGTCGCGAACCCGTCGCCGACACGGAAATCGCTGCTCGCCTATCTGGCGGCGGTGAAGAATGGCAGCCGCACCTTCGATGCGCGCGCCCTGCATGGATTGCTGCGCAGCGACGCGGATGCGCGGCGGCGGGAAGAGCGATGACCCCGTGGCTCCACATCGTCGGGATCGGCGAGGACGGGATTGTCGGTCTTTCCGCTGCCGCCCGCGCGCAGGTGGAAGCCGCCGAGGTGATCGTCGGGGGCGACCGGCATCATGCGCTGGCGCCGAACGTCACCGCCGAGCGGGTGGCGTGGCCGTCGCCCTTCGATGCGATGATTTCCGTGATCCGGGGATACATGGGACGGCGGGTCGTTGTGTTGGTGACGGGCGACCCGTTGTGGTTCTCGGTCGGGGCGCGGATATCCAATCCGAAATACGACAGCCATATTCCGGCAGGCGAGATCGTCTATCATCCTCAGCTTTCGGCCTTTCAATGGGCTGCGGCGCGGATGGGATGGTCGCTGGCGGATGTGGAGACGCTGACGGCACATGGTCGCCCTGCCGAACAGATCGTGCCATCTTTCTGGCCGGGAGCAAGGATGCTCGTGCTGACTGCCGGAGCGCAGACGCCGGGGGAGATTGCCGGACTGCTGACGGCGCGGGGATTCGGCGAGTCGCGATTGACGGTGCTGGGGTCGCTGGGCGGGGCGGATGAACTGCGGATCAAGGGGACGGCGGCAGAATGGGATGCGCCCTGCCCTGCCTTTCATACGCTGGCGGTCGAGGTGGCGGGAGCGGGGCGGTTGTTGCCCCGCATTCCCGGCCTACCGGACGATGCCTTCGTGCATGACGGAACGATGACCAAGCGCGAGATGCGGGCGCTGACGCTGGCCAAGCTGATGCCCGCGCGGGGCGAGCGGCTATGGGATATCGGCTGCGGCTGTGGGTCGATCAGCGTGGAGTGGATGCGCGCGGCGCCCGGTGCGGAGGCGACAGGGATCGACAATCGCGCCGACCGGCTGGCCTATGCGCGGGAGAACGCGGTGCAGCTTGGCGTGCCGCGTCTGGCACTGATCGAGGGGCAGGTGCCGGAGGCAATGGACGACCTGCCACACCCCGACGCCGTGTTCATCGGAGGCGGGTTGTCCGATGCGGTGGTTGGCAAAACGCTCGAGGCGCTTGGTTCAGGCGGGCGTCTGGTCGCCAATGCCGTGACGCTGGAATCCGAAATTCTTCTGGCCCAGATGCATGAGCGGCACGGGGGCGAGTTGGTGCGCATCTCGACTGCCCATGCCGAGCCGGTCGGTCCCTATCGTGGCTGGCGCACGGGGATGCCCGTCACCCAATGGAGTCTCCTGACATGACCGGCACTCTCTACGGCATCGGCGTGGGACCGGGTGATCCAGAGTTGATGACGCTGAAGGCCCACCGCCTGATCTCGGAGGCGCGGATCGTGGCCTATCCTGCCCCGGATTCGGGGGAGAGTTTTGCGCGCTCCATCGCGGCGGGAGCGATGCGCGCGGATGCGGTGGAAATCCCGATGGTCGTACCGATGCGGGTCGAGCGGTTTCCGGCGCAGGATGTCTATGCGGGGGCGGCGGAGACCATGGCGGAGCATCTGGCGGCAGGCGAGGACGTCGCGGTGCTGTGCGAGGGCGATCCGTTCTTCTATGGCAGCTTCATGTATCTGTTCGCACGGCTGTCGGAACGATTTCCCTGCGAGGTCGTGCCGGGAGTATCGTCGCTGGCGGCGTGTTCGGCGGCACTGGCCCGACCCCTGACCGCACGCAACGATGTGCTGACGGTGATTCCCGGCCCGCTGGACGACAGGGCGATGCGGGCGAGGATCGACGGCGCGGAGGCGGTCGCGATCATGAAGGTAGGGCGGCACCTGCCGCGCCTTCGCGCGCTGATCGATGCGATGGACCTGACGACGCGGGCCGGATACGTGGAGCGCGCATCGCTGGGTGAGCAGATCGTGCTGCCACTGGCGGACGCGCCCGATGCGGCACCGTATTTCTCGATGATCCTGATCTACAAAGGGGATGACCCGTGGCTGACGACACCATGAGGCCCGTAATTCTGTGCCTCTCCCGCTCCGGCGAAAGCACGGCGCATCGTGTTGCCAAGGCGCTGGGCGCAGCGGTCCATGGGCGCGAAGGGCGGGTCGAGAAGGCCGATGCCTTCTTCGGCAATGCCCTCGACCATGCCCGCGACCTCTTTGCCGCAGGGGTGCCGGTGGTGGGGGTGTGCGCCGCTGGTATCCTGATCCGCGCGGTCGCGCCGTTGCTGAACGACAAGCGGGCGGAGCCACCCGTCGTGGCGGTGTCGGATGATGGGTCGTCGGTGGTGCCACTGCTGGGCGGGCACCGGGGCGCGAACCGGCTGGCGCGGGAGATTGCGATTGCGCTCGGTGGCAAAGCGGCGGTGACGACCGCAGGGGATGTGGCGCTCGGCCTGTCGCTGGACGAGCCGCCCGCCGGATGGCGATTGACCAACCCCGACGATGCGAAACCGGCGATGGCCGCGCTGCTGTCCGGTGCTGCGGCGACGGTGGTATACGACCGCGCGGACTGGCTCGCGCCGCTGGCAGAGCGCGAGACTACGCGCGTAGTGCGCGGCGGGCTGGATGCCCTGCGCCGGGTGGATGCGAGCGGGATCGAGCAGGAAACGGAGATCATCGGCCAGGGCTGGCACGCGATGGTCGAGATCGAGGGCGGGCCGACCCTGCTCTACCGCGCACAGCAATGTACGCTCGGGGTCGGCTGTGCGCGGGGATGCGCGCCGGAAGAGTTGATCGCGCTGGCGACGGGCGCGATGGAGCGGGCGCTGGTTTCTCCGGCGGATATCGTGGCGGTCGTCTCCCTCGACCTGAAAGCGGACGAGGTCGCGATGACGGCTCTCGCCGCCCATCTGGACGTGCCGTTCCGGGTGTTCGACGCGGCCACGCTGGAGCGGGAGGCGCATCGGCTGGCGAATCCGTCGGAGGTGGTCTTCGCCGAAGTCGGCTGTCATGGCGTGGCCGAAGGGGCGGCGCTGGCGGCGGCGGGGGCAAGGGCCGACCTCGTCGTCGAGAAGCAGAAGACCGCGAACGCCACCGTCGCCATCGCCCGTGCGCCCGAACCGATCACCGAATTGCGTGGCCGCAAGCGGGGGCGGGTGTCGCTGGTCGGGATCGGGCCGGGACAGGCAGCGTGGCGCACGCCCGAAGCCTCGCGGATGATCGCCGAGGCCGAGGAATTGATCGGTTACGGTCTCTATATCGACCTGCTCGGGCCGCTGGCAGCGGGCAAACCGCGCCACGACTACCCGCTGGGCGGCGAGGAAGCGCGGTGCCGTTTCGCGCTGGAGCGGGCGGGCGAGGGGCGCGACGTGGCGCTGGTCTGCTCGGGGGATGCGGGCATCTATGCCATGGGCGCGCTGGTGTTCGAATTGCTGGACAAGGGCGGATTGAGCGATGCCGCCTCGCGGGTCGAGGTGGTGTCGGCCCCCGGCGTCTCGGCCCTGCAAGCCGCCGCCGCGCGGGCGGGGGCGCCGCTGGGGCATGATTTCTGCGCGATTTCGCTGTCGGACCTGCTGACCCCGCGCGAGGACATCCTGCGCCGGGTCAAGGCGGCGGCGGAGGGCGATTTCGTGATCGCCTTCTACAATCCGGTGTCCAGGACGCGCCGCACCCTGCTGGCCGAATCCCGCGATATCCTGCTGGCCCATCGCCCCGCCGACACGCCGGTCCTGCTCGCCTCGTCGTTGGGAAGGCCGGAGGAAAAGCTGGTGTACCGCGCGCTCTCGGCGCTGGAAGTGGACGAGGTGGACATGCTGACGGTGGTACTGGTCGGCTCGTCGCAATCGCTGGTGACGGGTGGACGCATGTATACGCCACGCGGGTATGCGAAGAAGATGGGGGACGGGGTATGACTCCAGCAACCCCTCCAGCCCCGGCCTTGATCCGGGGCCTCCTGCCGTGCGCCACGGTTTTCGATATTCGGACCAAGAAAAAGAAGGCCCCGGATCAACCGTTGCACGGCGCGCCACGAAGCGGGAGAAATCTGCAATGACCGTCCATTTCATCGGCGCAGGCCCCGGCGACCCCGACCTCATCACCGTCAAGGCCCTGCGCCTGATCCGCGAATGCCCCGTCTGCCTCTACGCGGGGTCCCTCGTCCCCGAAGCCATCGTCGCGGAGGCCCCCGGCACCCCCATCGACACCGCCCCCATGGCCTTGGGCGAGATCATCGATGCGATGGCGGCGGCGCATGGGCGCGGGGAAGACGTCGCGCGGGTCCATTCGGGCGATCCCTCGCTCTATGGAGCCATCGCAGAGCAGATACGGCGGTTGAAGGCCCTCGGCATCCCCTACGACGTGACGCCGGGGGTCAGCGCCTATGCCGCCGCCGCCGCCGCATTGGGGCGCGAACTGACGATCCCGGAGGTCGCGCAGACCGTCATCCTCACCCGCACTGCCGGGAAGGCCAGCGCCATGCCGCCGGGGGAAGACCTCGAAACCCTTGGCAAGACGGGCGCGACACTGGCGATCCATCTATCGGTGCGGAACCTGTTGATGATCGAGCGCACGCTGTCGCCGCTCTATGGAGCGGATTGTCCGGTCATCGTGGCCTATCGCGTGGGATGGCCGGACCAGATGTTCATCGAGGGAACGCTGGCGGATATCCGTGAGAAGGTGCGGACGGAGAAGATCACACGGACGGCGCTCATCCTGCTCGGCCCTGCCCTGCGCGAAGTCGATTTCCGGGATTCGGCGCTCTACGATGCGGATCAGCCGCATGTGCTGCGCCCGAAGCGCAAGACCGGATGACGCCGGGGAACGGTTGACAGTCGCCCTTGCACCGGAAAGGAACGGCGCATGTATCCGATCATCCGCCTCGCAAAAGTCTTCCTCACCAGCCCGAAACGCCCACCGCTCGGGCCGGATGAGACCGGCACGCTCGACATGCTCGTCTGGCCGTGGGATTGCGACATCTTCGTCGAGATGAATAACGGGCGGCATCTGACCCTCTACGATCTGGGGCGGTTCGATTACGGGGCGCGATGCGGGTTGCTGCCGCTGCTGAAGAAGGAAGGTTGGGGGCTGGTCGTGGCTGGATCGACGATCCGCTATCGCAAGCGCCTGCTGCCGTTCCAGCGGTACACGCTGCATACCCGTCTGATCGGGCGTGACGATCGCTGGTTCTATTTCGTGCAGAAGATGACGCGCGGGGAGGATACCTGTTCCTCTGCCCTCATCCGTACTGCCGTGACGAAGAAGGGCCGTATCCTGCCGACGCAGGCTGTCGCGGATGCGCTCGGCAGTACGGATTGGAAACCCGCGATGCCGCCCTGGGTCCAGGCCTGGATCGATGCGGATGATTCGAGGCCATGGCCCCCCGAAGAATAGGCTACCCGTGTTCTTCTTCGTGAGCTTCGACCAAGGCGCGATTGTAGGCGCGCAGAGCGTCGATGTGGAACAGCGCGCCGATCAGGGTGCGGCCTCCGCCATCGTTCTCGCTGACGATGGGGATGTATTCCAGTTTCGACGAGTACATCGGCAGCGCCGTGGCCATCGTATCACCCTTCTCCAGAGCGACGCCCTGTTCGATCAGATCCCAGCTCTGGGTTTCCGACGGGCTGCCCTCCGCACCGCGCGGGGTCATGTAGTCGCCGACCTGCATGGTATCGAGCAGATACCGCTGTGGCCCATCGCCCAGATGCAGGCCGCGATTGCCGAGACGCCAGTGGAAATAGCTGCGCTCGATCACCTGCTGCGTCAGCACGGTCGCGACGGAGACGGAGACCATGACCGCCACCGCCGTCTGGTAGTCACCGGTCAACTCGAAGACGATGAGGCTGGTCGAGATCGGCGCACCGAGAACCGCCGCCGCCACGGCCCCCATCCCGGCCAGCGCGTAGAGACCATAGGAACTCGACAGATCGGGAAAGATTGCCGTCGCCACGATGCCGAAGGCTCCGCCCGTGAGCGCACCGAGCATCAGCGAGGGCGAGAAGACACCGCCCCCGAAGCGGGTTGCCAGCGTAATGGCCACTGCCGCGACCTTTGCGCCGACGATGCCGATCATCGTCCAGAACGGTACGCGCTCGTAGAGGACGGTCGATGTCGTTTCGTATCCCACGCCCACGACCTGCGGAAAGAACAGCGCGATGCAGCCGATGAGAAATCCCCCAACCGCAGGCTCGACCCAGAGTGGATAGGACCACCGTTCCTGCATACGGTCGGTGAAGGTATCGGTCGCGATGATCGCAGCCATGAGGAATGTCGCGGTAATGGCACAGACGATGCCGAGCAGACCAAAGGCAGGCAGTTCCCAGAAGGTCTCCAGATTGCGGTCGGGGATCGAGAAGGCCGGGTAATCGCCAAGGTGAGATCGGGAGACCACGGCACCGGCAACGCTGGCGATGACGATGGGGGCAAAGGCACGGACCGCGTAGTAGCCGAGCACGACTTCGAGGGCGAAGAGCGCCCCGGCGATGGGCGCATTGAAACTGGAAGATACCGCCGCCGCCGTCGCGCAGCCGAGCAGGATGCGGGCCTCGACTTCGGTGACACGGGCAAGACGCGAGAAGATCGCAGCGAGGGTTGCCCCGAGGTGGACGACCGGACCCTCCCGCCCCGAACTGGCCCCGACGCCGAGAGAGAAAGCGGAGACGATGGCCGATATGACGCCGCTGCGCGTGGACATCTCGCAGCCGCGCAGACGCGATGCCTCGATCACTTCGGCGACACTGGCGACACGGCCACTGCGGCTGAAATAGGCGAGGAAGAGGCCGATACCGAGGCCACCCAATGTCGGCACGAGAAGGATGATCCACCAGTCGAGCTTGGAGACACTGGTTTCGATCATGGCTTCGGTCGCACCGAAGAAGAGTCTTTGAAGGGCGGAGACGGACCAGTAGAAGAGGAGCGCCGCATAGCCCGAGATAGTGCCGACGAACAGGGCGTAGAGCCAGAGGCGCGGTTGATCCAGATCGGACAACCGCGTCCAGAAGAGGCTCAGAAGCTCTTTCGTGCCGATACCGAACAGCCGCTTCATCTTTACTCAGTGCTGGCAAGGCCCCTGCGCCGACGCAGAAGCGAAAAAGGCGCAGTTACCGGCAGACGCCGCCGACCAGCCACACCCCGGATGCCTGCTCGAAGACGACGAGGCCGTTATCGACCACGAATTCGCCACCCCGGCTCTGGCAGTATTCGGTATCGAGACGGATCTTCGCCTGATCCATCGCCTGAACCTTCTCGTCCTTCTCACCCTTGAAGCCGGGTTGGCGTACGACGTCGGCGGCGACGATCTCGGTACCGGGAAGCAGCCCGGTTATCATGTTGTACTGGAAGTCTTCTGCAGCAACTGCCGGGAGCGAGAACGCTCCGACGAAAAATGCCATGGCCAAACCTGTTCTCATTTTTTCTTCTCCTCGTTTTTGCCCCTGACGGAACCCTAGAGAGAAGAGACCGGTTTGGCCATATCATCGTATTGCAAACGGTCGGCGGGAGCATGATACACGATCATGCAGAGCAGGAAATCACGCCCTTGGATGCGCATTTTCCTGCTTCCGTGTCAACCAGAGGGACACATTCACATTAACGGCAGATGCCGCCGATCATCCATTCGTTGATGCCCTTGTCGAAGACGATGAGGCCCGGGTCGACGACGAACTCGCCACCGCGTTTCTTGCAGTAATCGTTTTCCAGAGCGGACTTGGCCTTGTCCATGGCCTGCGACTGCTCTTCCTTCTTGCCCGAGAAGGCCGGTTCGCGAACGACGTTGGCCGCGATGATCTGGGTGCCGGGAAGCTGGCCGGTCATCCAGCCGAACTTGTAATCGCTGGCGGCGAACGCTGTGTGAGCGAATGCGGTCGCGAAGACCGACAGGGCGATGATGGTTTTCATGGAAACTCTCCTTCGGGCGCATGACGCTGATACGGTTCACCGGGGCGTTTCCGTCCCGACCGATTTACATCGTACTCAAGAGAGGATGATGAATTGTTAACGCCGCCATGCAAAGCATTGGTGGTACGGAGGAAATGGATGATACGGTGGATCCGTCTTTCAGCCAGTGCCGTGGTCATACTGTTCTTTGGATTGAACTATCCATGGAGCCATGCGGCTCTTGCGCGGCTGATCGCTCCTGTCGATTGCAACAATGACCTCGTTGAAAACGCGCGGGAGGCAGTCGGGCGTTTCTTCGGAGGGATGGAGGCATCACCGCACTACCTTTGTCTTGACAGGCCGACCCTCGGCTTGGTGGTAAGCCATGGCAGCGCACGTTTCGCTCCGCTCATGAGTACGATCATCGTTCTCGGCCCCCAAGGGCAGAATCCGGACGTTGCCGCCCATGAAGCGGCCCATGCGGAGCTTGTGGAACGGACGAGCGTATTGCTGCGGACCTTTCGCCTGCCCACTTGGTTCGATGAAGGTCTGGCAATGCAACTTGACGGACGTGCGCCTTATACGGCCAAAGCGCTGTCCGCTTATCTCGCCGATACCGACCTGGACCCCCCATCGCTCGACGCGATCGATGCGCCTTCGAAATTCTTTAGACCGGGTCGGCAGGGCAGGCTTCATTACGCCTTTGCGAAATGCATCGTGGGTGGATGGCTGCGCGCCAATGGATCAAATGCGCTGACGATGCTGATGGCGAATACGGGCTGGCACCAGCCATTCCCGATCGAGGATTTCCGACAGCACGAAGATCGGTGCCAGGCCGGGGCCTCGAAGTAGACAACCCTATTCCGAGAGAACGGGCCGTACGAAATCACCTGTGGCGGGATTCATGATCCAAAGCTCGCCGGTCGCGATGTCGAACCATACGCCGTGCAAGGCGAGACGCCCCTTGTCTTCGAGAATCCGTACGCAGGGAAAACTGCGAAGGTTCTCGATGGAATGACGGATCGAGATGCGCTCCAGCGCCGTGTTGCGTTCGCTTGCGGTCATCGATTCGTAGGCTGCGACCCTCTTCGCGGCAGGAGCGAGCAGACTCATCCATTTGCCGATGAAGTCGCCGGGGGAAAGCGGAACGTCCGCCGGGGCGAGCGCCGCGCCGATACCGCCGCAGCGGGCATGACCCATGACGACGATATTCTCGACCTTCAGGGCCTGCACGGCAAATTCCAGCGCAGCGGAAGTAGAGTGATACGCGCCGTCCGGCTCGTAGGGCGGAACGAGATTGGCGACGTTGCGCAGGACGAAGACCTCGCCGGGGATGGTGTCGAAGATGATTTCGGGAGCCGCGCGGGAATCGCAGCAGGCGACGATCATCGTCTCCGGTTTCTGACCGGTTTCCGCCAGATCGCGGAATCGTTCCTGCTGACGGGGCAGCGCACCGCCGACGAAGGAGCGATAGCCTTCGAGGAGGCGGGGAGGAAAGGAACTCTCGCGCGGCATGTCATCGCTCCCAGATCGTGGCGTCGCCGACCATGAAGCCGACACATAAGTCTCTTCCCAGATGCGCCCCTGCCATGCAAGGTCGGGGCGCAAGACGCTTTGCAAGAGCGCCTTGGTGTGCAGCGGCATCGCAATGGGGTGAAGTTTGGACGGTTTTCTCGCACTGGCAGCGACCAATCTCGGCTCGCCTCTGATCCTCTCCTTCGTTCTGGGAGTCGCCGCAGCTCTCGGGCGGTCGGACCTCGTGTTCCCGGAAGCGGCAGCCAAAGCCCTGTCGATCTATCTGCTATTCGCCATCGGGTTGAAGGGTGGCGTGAGCGTGGCGGACCATGGCGTCGACCTGCGCCTCGGCATGGCGATCCTGCTGGGGATCGTGCTGTCGGCGGCCTTGCCACTGCTCGCGTTCAGGCTATTGGGATCGATGACGCGACTCGACCGGACGAATGCAGCGGCGGTGGCGGCTCATTACGGGTCGATCTCCATCGTCACCTTCGTCGCGGGAACATCGGTGCTGGAAAGCGCAGGGATCGTGGCTGACGGCTTCATGGTGGCGGTCGCAGCAGCGATGGAGGCGCCCGCGATCCTGTCGGCCCTGTGGCTCATCAGCCGGTCGGACCCGGATATGCGGATGGATTCGGCACTCTGGCGCGAGATCATGCTCAATGGCTCCATCGTCCTGCTGATCGGGGCCTTCTTCATCGGTATCGTGGTGGGCAAGGACGGGATGGCGGATGTCGCATCGTTCTTCGTATCGCCGTTCAAGGGCGCTCTTTGCCTCTTCCTGCTCGATATGGGGCTGGTGGCAGGACGAGGATTGCGGCGCAGTCGGGATGTACTGACGCCCGGCCTGCTTGCCTTCGGCCTACTGATGCCCTTGATCGGCGCGTGCATCGGCGCGGTAGGCGGGTTGCTCATCGGATTGCCGATCGGGTCGCTGTTCCTGATGATGGTGCTGGCGGCCTCGGCATCCTATATCGCCGTGCCCGCCGCGATGCGCGTTGCAGTGCCTGAAGCGGACCCCGGCATCTATCTGACGCTCTCGCTCGGCATCACCTTTCCTTTCAATCTGACGCTCGGGCTGCCGATCTATCTGGCCCTCGCGCGCGGCATCGGCGGAGGCTGATCGATGGAAACCCACAAGGCCAAACAGGTTGCGATCACCATCGAAGCACCGATGGAACGACGACTGCGCACCGTGCTGGAGGAAGCGGGCGTGACCGGGTACTCGGTTTTGACCGTCATCGGCGGCTCGGGCAGATCGGGCGTATGGAGCGCCGAAGGACAGGTCGGGCTTGCAGGGGGCATGATCCAGGTCATCTGCATCATCCGGCCCGACCGGCTCGACGGATTGCTCGAAGCCGTTTTCTCCGTGGTCGAACGCCATATTGGCGTCGTGACGATCACCGATTGCGACGTGCTGCGCGCCGAACGTTTCTGAGCGTATACAGAGCGGGAAAGAGATCGATGATCGAGGAACCACCCCTTCTGACCATCGCGCGCGAGATGCGCCGACCAGATGCCGCTCAGGTTGCGGGTTTTCAGGGCGTGCCGACCAGCTTCGTGGTGGATGCGATGTACGGGTCGGGCGCATTGTCGAGCCGGATCAGGCCGTTGGGTGAAAGCCGCGATCTCGTGAGCGTGGCGGCCGGACCGGCCTTGACGGTCGGATGCGGTGCGGGAGATGTCCTCGCGCTGCTGGCTGCGACGGGCTCGGTCAAGGACGGGGATATCGTACTCGCAGCGTTCGACGGCTTTCAGGGCTGTGCGGCAGCAGGGGACCGGGTATGCGGGATGCTGCGCAATGCGGGCGCAGCGGGGTTTGTGACGGATGGCCCGGTGCGGGACTATGCGGGAATCGTCGGGATCGGACTGCCCTGCTGGGCCACGGGGCTGACGCCCGCCTCGCCTTACGGCAACGGCCCCGGCACGGTGGGCCTGCCGATCCAAATCGGGGGGCGGCAGGTGGAGAGCGGTGACATGATTGTTGCCGACCATGACGGCGTGGTCGTCGTGCCTTTTGCCCGGATCGACGCGGTGATCGAAAAGCTGGAAACGGTGAAGGCATTGGAAAACGCCCTCGACGCTGAGGTGGAGAAGGGGTTGACGATGTTCCCTGCGACGCGAGACTTGCTGAAGACCGACCGCGTCAAATATGTCTAGCGCGGCTTGCGCGATTTCTGCCGGTCCTTCACGCCGTTCCATGCCATTGCAGCGGGCAGGAACCACGGCCGACCCTCGAAGAAGGGGATGGCCTTCGGTGCACCGTCGAAGGCACTGTCGCCGCCCTTTTGCTCCAAGATTCGCAGGGCCACCTTCGTGCCAAGCCAATGCGCCCAGACGGTGCCGGAGCCGCAATAGGCGCAGGCATAGTGGATGCCGTCCCGCTCGAAGATGCGCGGCAGTTCATCGCGGCTGAAGGCGACGTAGCCGTTCCATGAATGGGTGATCGCCACGTCCGAGAGTTCGGGGAATATCTCGACCATCCCAGCGCGCACATGCTCGGCGGCAATGTGCGGATTACGGGAGAAGGCGGGTTCGCGGCTGCCGAGCATGATGCGCTTGCCATCGGGGCTGGGTCGATAATAGCGGTAGAGATTGCGGTTCTCGCCCATTGCGCGGCGTTTCGGCAGGAGGTGGTTCATCAGGTTGTCGGAGATTTCCTCGGTCACGACCATCCGGCTGGTGATGGGAACGATGCGACGGCGGAGCCAGCGATCACTGGCATCCGTGTAGCCGTTCGTGGCCATGACGACGTGTCGGGCGCTGACCGGGCCGCGCGCGGTGGAGACGGTGAATTTCTCGCCGTCGCGGACGATGCCGTCGACCGCCGTTTCGCCATGGGTAATTGCCCCCGCTTTCGTGGCAAGGGAGTGTAACCCCCGGACGAACTTCGCCGGGTGGAACATGCCGATGTCATGGCGCAGCAGGCCGCCGCTATAGGCAGTCGAGCCGGTTTCGTCGGGCAGGTCGGGTTTCGGAATCGCCTCCGCGCCTAGGTCGAGATGCGTATTGAGAAGATCAACCTCGCGCTGCATTGCCCCGAAATCTTCGAGGTTCAGCGCACCGGTGAAGCGCCCGTTCGTCTGGAGATCGCAGTCGATGCCGTTGTCACGGATGGTAGCGGCCAGAAATTCGCGGGCGGCAATGCCTTCGCGATAGATCGCGACGGCCTTCTCATGCCCGTATCTACGAATTGCCGCCCCGAAGCCGATCCGCAGGTTGCCGCTGAGGATACCGCCATTGCGGGAGGATGCGCCCTCCCCCACCCGCTGCTTGTCGAAGACCTGAACGCTCAGGCCCGCCTCCGCAAGCGTACGCGCGGCGCTCAGGCCGGTGTAACCCGCTCCGACGATGGCGACGTCGCAAGTAGACGCGACAGGATCGCGGATCGACTCCGGCGGTGGAGCGACCTTCCACCAATAGGGGACGTCGGTCAGGTTTTGAGTTCTCTCTTTCATATCCGAATGATATCGACGCGAAAAATGGAAGGAAAGTCGTCTCAGTCCCGATGTCGTCCAATCCGGTTGCTCTATGATACCGTCACCATCCGGTATCGGACAGATCGAAGACGAGGGAAACGCCGCATGTTCTGGAAAAAGAAGAAACCCGAGGTAAGCCCCAAGCGTGAAGAGCCTGCCGCGCAGAAGGCCGATGCACAACCCGGCGCAGATTTTCCGTGGAAGAACGATGCAGAATCGTACATCGCCTGCAACCTCGCGACCGGCAATCTGGCGACCAACCTCGCGAAGATGGTGGCGACGAAGGAGGGTGTGCAGGCCGAAACCTATGTCTGCGCCGCCGGAATCGTAGCAGGCTATGCCGCACAGCAGACGTTTCTGGACTCGGGCAAGCAGGATGGGTTGCAGATCGTCACGCTGGACACGGACCGCCGCTTCCTGTTCGGCGAACCCCTGAACGAAGCACTCTACGCACAAACGCCGGAGGAAGCGCAGGGACGGGTCATCAATATCGCCCTCGGCACAGCGGCCAGTCTCGGGGCAGCCATCACCATGGACGATGTCGGGCCGATGTTCGCGAGGGTGACGAAAAGCATCTCCGACGCCGAGCCGTTCTTCCCTTCACCGCCCCCGCCCAACCGCCCGTTGCTTGAGGGCGATGCGCTTCTTGGTCTGGTCTGGCCGCGTACGCTACCATTGCTGGAGGCCGATTTCGACGAGACGCATCGTCGCCACGGACCGGTACCGAAACGGTGGTGGAGTGCGGTATGCGCCCGCCCCGCAGCGCGCGCGATCACGGACGTCAAGGATGTCCTTGATCCAAAGATCGCCGCCACGCTACTGCTCGAAAGCGCGATCTACGCTTCGAAATACATGGAGGCGAAACCGGCAGGGTGATCGTTACTCCGCAGCGACTGCCGCTGTTACACGGCCTGTGTCGAGCGCCTTGATCCGCTCCTCTATCTCGCCCCGGAAGTTGCGGATGAGGCCCTGAATCGGCCATGCGGCAGCATCGCCGAGGGCGCAGATGGTGTGGCCTTCGACCTGCTTGGTGACTTCCAGGAGCATGTCGATCTCTTCGACGGCGGCGTTGCCTTCGACCAGGCGGTCCATGACGCGCATCATCCAGCCGGTGCCTTCACGGCAAGGAGTACACTGGCCGCAGGATTCGTGCTTGTAGAATTTCGAGAGCCGCCAGATCGCCTTGATGATGTCGGTGCTCTCGTCCATCACGATCACCGCCGCCGTGCCGAGGCCGGATTTCAGCTCGGACAGGGCGTCGAAATCCATCAGCACGTCTTTTGCCTGTGCGTTGGTCAGGCAGGGGACGGAGGAACCGCCGGGAATGACGGCCTTCATGTTCTCGTAGCCGCCCCGAAAGCCGCCACAATGCCGGTCGATCAGGTCGCGGAAGGGAATGGACATGGCTTCCTCGACCACGCACGGATTGTTGACGTGGCCGGAGATGGCGAACACCTTCGTCCCCGCATTGCGCTCTCGCCCGAAGCCCGCGAACCACTCCGCGCCGCGCCTCAGAATGGTCGGGACCACCGCGATGCTCTCGACGTTGTTCACCGTGGAGGGGCAGCCGTAGAGGCCGACATTGGCCGGGAATGGAGGCTTGAGGCGCGGCATTCCCTTCTTGCCTTCGAGACTTTCGATCAGGGCGGTTTCCTCGCCACAAATATACGCGCCCGCGCCGTGGGACAGGTAACAATCGAAATCGAAGCCGGAGCCGCAGGCATTCTTGCCGATCAGGCCGTCTTCGTAGGCTTCGTCGATGGCCCGTTGCAGGGCCTCGCGTTCGCGCACGTATTCGCCGCGAATGTAGATATAGGCGGCATGGGCACCCATCGCGAAGCTGGCGATCAGGCAGCCCTCGATCAGGGTATGCGGATCATGGCGCATGATCTCGCGGTCCTTGCAGGTGCCGGGTTCCGACTCATCTGCATTGACGACGAGGTAATGGGGGCGACCGTCAGATTCCTTGGGCATGAAGGACCATTTCAGGCCGGTCGGGAACCCTGCTCCGCCGCGCCCGCGCAGGCCGGAATCCTTCATCTCCTGCACGATCCAGTCGCGGCCCTTGCCGAGGATATCGGCAGTGCCGTCCCAATGCCCGCGCGCCTTGACGCCCTTCAGGGACCGATCCTTCTGGCCATAGAGATTCGTGAAGATGCGATTTTCATCGGTGAGGAAATCGAAGCTCATGCCGAGGCTCCTTCGGCAATGGCGGTGGCGACCGCCGCGTTGTGGGATTCGGTATGGTCATCGGTCAGCGCCGTCTGGTTGCCGAGGGGTTCGGAGGCGAAGCGGCCCTTTTGCGAGCCGGGTTTGGGGTATTCGCCTGCGCGGAAGGCCTCGACGATCCTGGCGAAGCCTTCTTCGTCCATGTCCTCGTAGTAATCGGAGTGGAAGCCGCCTTTGACCCAGCTATCGATCTGGGCCATGGGGGCATTGGCGCAGGCCCCGAGGCACTCGACCTCCTCCCACGACAACGTCCCATCGGCTGAGACGGTATGGGCCGGGCCGATCAGGCGTTCGCAGACGGCGACGAGGCTCTCTGCGCCGCAGAGCATACAGGGCGTGGTGCCGCAGACCTGAATATGCGCGTTGGAGCCGGTCGGTTCGAGCTGGAACATGAAGTAGAAGGTCGCGACCTCAAGCACCCGGATCGTAGGCATATCGAGGATACGCGCGGTTTCCTCGATGGCCGCGCGCGTGACCCAGCCCTCCTGCTCCTGCGCCCGCCACAACAGGGGGATCACCGCCGAAGCCTGACGGCCTTCGGGGAATTTGGCAATCTGCGTCTTCACCCATTCGGCATTCTCGGGGGAGAACGCGAAACTGTCGGGTTGCAGCCGGTCGGCGGCGAGGCGGCGGGTACTCATGGATAGTCTTCCTTAGCTACAGCGGTCGCCGATCTTGAGAACGGCGCGTTCGCGCACGGCATCATCGGCAATCTCGCCGCGCTCGGTCATTTCTGCGACGGTCTCACCGATGGTCTGGCGCTGACGCGCGCCGAGGGATTCGAGGGCGCTCTTGAGGTCGGCATAGGAGAGCGCGCATCTGTTACGCTCGAAGAGATCGACCACACTGCGTTTGGCGGGACTCATGGTCGGCATCGAGGGCAGTTCGAGTTCCGTGCGCGGCTTGACGAGTGGCGTTACGAGGCGCAGAGGCTTGCAGGGACCTAGATCGACGGACTCGCGGGTTTCGCGGGCAGCGCAGTGGTACTCGTGGCCTTCACTGTCGAGGATGACGGCATAGCCCTTGCCCGACGTGCCGAGTTCGAGTTGCAGTAGACGTGGAGCGTCCTGCGCTGCCGCCAAAGTTGGCGCAGCGAGCATCGCGAGAGCGAGCGCAATCATCGGCAGAGAAGACACCCGGAGTGAACGTATCCGAAAAGTGAAGGACTGAGGCATAGAGGACAACTGGCTAATGTAAACAGGCGCTAGTTTAGCAGCAGATCGGGCTAGCTTCGTCGCGCAAAAGAGGAATTGCATCGATGGCAAACTGGCTTAGCAATTGCTGTCTGATCGCAGTGAGCCGCTCAAGCGTAGCAAACGGCCCTGCCTGCACACGGTAGAGCTCACTGTCAGATTGCTTGGCTACAAAAACCTCAACCGGCAGTGCTGGATCCACTCTCGATTTCATCTCGCCGGCCGCGTCAAAGTTACCAAACGCGCCGAGCTGCAGATAGTGGCCGCTCGTCAGGCCTTTTGAAACTGTAGGCGCGCGCTGGGCCAACGTGGTTCCGGCAGATGCAGACCCTGAGGGGGTTGGGCTGCTATAGCGAGGCAATGGCGCTGGGCCTGCCTCCTGGGCAACTGTTGGGCCGCTTAGAATCGGCTGCGGCACTTTGTAGGGCAAAGGTTTTGGCTCTGGCGCTCGTTCTGGCGCCGTCTGTATTGTCTCGCCGGGTACGCCGGAAAGCGTCTGAACTCTTACGCGTGCGGTACCCGCAGCCAGCATGTCGAGTTTCGCCGCAGCCGCATAAGACAGATCTATAAGTCGGTCATCAACAAAGGGGCCGCGATCGTTAATGCGCACAACAACTGATGCGTTGTTTCTGAGATTGGTCACCCGGGCAAAGGTTGGTAAAGGCAAAGACTTGTGCGCAGCCGTCATTGTGTACATGTCATAAGGTTCGCCGCTAGCAGTCAGCCGGCCATGAAATTTTCGGCCGTACCAAGAGGCGACCCCCTCTTCGTCGAACCCCCGCGCCGTCTTTAACCGATAGTAGCGCTTGCCAAACACAACATAAGACATTGAGTTGCCACTCGCGCTCAAGGGTTCATCACTCGGCACTGGGTCGGCCTGAGTTAACACACCCCGCGGTA
>ENA-ORXM01001003-ORXM01001003.1-marine-metagenome-genome-assembly--contig:-NODE-1003-length-42787-cov-13.010536_pt1 | contig 42787 bp, 52 predicted proteins | sample MGYA00237867_ERZ511480 | MGnify/ENA primary metagenome ERZ511480 (study PRJEB26309, sample SAMN06266103) | marine metagenome | isolation source: Algal blade | place: United Kingdom:Sidmouth, United...
CCGGACCTCAGCATCCCAACGGAACCTTATCGGTCCCGCGATAAAGATAATGCCTCCGGCAAAACCCGCCGCAAACCCTATGGAGATAAACCGCGCGGCGATAAAAAGAGAAGCCGGGGCGGTGACAAAGATAAGAATTGGGACAATAAGAAGAGCTCCCGTGACGACGCAAAACCCGCAAACTCAAGCGACGGCGACTTCAAACGCAAACCCAGAAAGAAAACCCACGCCGACATGCCAGCCCCTCAGGGGCAGAATTTTGCCGGAGGAAAACCAAAAAAACCGCATAAGAAGAAATTAGCGCGCGCTGCGGCGAAGGCGGAAGGGAAAGGAACGAAGAAGGGGTCTAAGAAGAACACGCGGAAATCTCGGAGCGATTAGGGGGAGTTTGAAAAAAGGTACGAATTCATATGAACTCTGCAATACCTTTGCTGAATTGTTCAGTTGGTGTTTTGTAATCGAGTAGCTTCCTGAGACGCTGTTTAATCCTAAGCCCCTACAATTTCTACGAGCGCTTATTTTACTTTGGGGGATTATTCCAAGTGTATGTCTGCCAGCCTAATACCGCTCCTATCCCAATTGCAATTATTCCCCCTATTATAAGGCGGGTCGCTATGACGGAGCCCGAGCTTGTGGCGTATAATATCGTGATAATTCCAAACGCTATCGCACCAAGCGCATAACCGTATCCCATCAAAACGTCCTTCCTGAAGGTTTTGACAACAATAGCACGGCTTACCCTAGCCGCAACCCCTGCCCGTTTCTAACATCGGATAAGGAGGGCTTATCGGACGTTAGGGCCTGTGTCTTACTTCCATTCGGTTTCTTCAGGGTCTATTGCAAATCCAGAAATTGCGCCTGCTAATTTAGCAATTTCGCGGCATTCGGCCAATTTTTCACGTAGTGACTCTTGGGCGGTATCGTCCAGCGAATTAAAGGCTAGCGGGTATGCTGCGCTGAATGCTTTCGCACTGTCCTTTTTAATCGCCTTAATTTGAGTAAAGCTCGTGCCGTACTTAGACCAAATCAGTATCGCTGCGGTGTGGTAGGTCGTTACAAGGTCGGCGTTAACATCAGCTTGAGCTGGGCGGCCCTCGCTGCGTTCGAAGTCTTCCCCCGCTTGCAAAAACCCCGCACATTCTGCAAACTGAGTCGCAAATCCTATTGCTTGCTCCCTGCTAATGTCCAAAACGGATGCCCGCGCAATAGCTTCATTTGTGATTACAGGGTCGCCATTAGCAAAACTACAAAACGGAACGGCCAGCGTAAGCACTACGCCAAGGGCCAAGGGTTTCAGGATTGCCATATCGTTACGCCACTAATTTCATTTTGACGCCCAGCGCATCCACAACCGTCATAATCGTATCGAGGCGGGGTTTGCTGTGTCCGTCCGTCAACCGATAGAGCGCGGGGCGTTTCATGCCTGTGCGTTCGGCTATTGTTGTCATGCCAATCGCTTTCGCGGCAACGCCAACGCAGCGGGCAAAGTGTTTTGTGTCGCGGGATTCGAACGCCTCTTGCAGGAATACTGCGATATCGGCGGGGTCAGCGCTTTTTAGCTGTTGAATTACAACGTCCTCAATAGGGACCGCTGCAAGGGTGGGATCTTTAATCTTGTAAGTCATCGGGCGATTTCTAGTTTGAAAGGGTTGAAAGGGTAGTAAAAGCGGTCGTCTAAACGCGGGCGGCTAGCGCTTGCGCTGTCGCAATATCCTTTTGTTGTTTTCGTTTCGTGCCGCCGCCTAGCAATATGCAGACCGTTCCTTCGCGGATGGTGTAATAGACGCGATAGCCAGCGCCAAAGGTGAACCTTAACTCTGACACACCGCCCCCGACTGACTTATGGTCGCCAAAGTTGCCCTGCTCAATTCGCAATATGCGCGCGGATATGCGCAAAGCGTCCTGTTGGTTTTTCAACCCTGCGAGCCAATCGGTAAAAGTCTGAAGGGCTATTACTTCCACGCTTCCTTTCTACACAAAACTAACAGCACCGCAACAATATTATACACAAAACTAAAACCCTTTTCCGCCCCTAATCCTCATGATTTCGCCAATCATGAGCGGGGTCGTAGCCTTCGCCTATACTTTCATATTTCCACGCTTTTTCGCCCGGTGGGGGTTTGTGGTTTTCATTTGCGGATCGCGCGGCTTCTGCGGCGCGGAGGTCTGCGGCTATTTTGACGTCCGGATGGGGTTCAGGCTCTGGTGCCGGGGCTTTCGGCGCTAGGTTCGGATATGCGGCGCGCATCTTCGCGATGAAGTCTTGGTCCAAAATAGGGATTTTCGGGCGGCAGTCGTCCAAACACGCTTCCATCGCATCCATCTCGGCCTCAAATTGACGCTGTTTCAATTCCCGGTCCAGCTCCACCCAATCGGGATTGGATTTCCGCAGGGCGAGCGCGGCTTCGGCTTCACGCTCGGCTCGCCTTAGCGCGCGGATTTCATAACGGGCTTTCTCGAGTTGAATCGCGAGCAGGGCTGCGCGCGCCTTGCGCGGCGGTGGGTTTTTGCGGGGCATGGGAAGTCCTATTTTTGGGTGATTAGATTATGTCACACCGACGCAAGCCAACGGCTTGCCCGGTGCCTATGCCGTGGAGGCAAGGCCGGACATCGCATAAATAGATATGTGCATATCCTGCGACCAGTGAAATTCGCTAAGCTATCGCCTTCCGCAAAATTCAGGGAATGGGTACCGGGCGGTCCTACGGCCCGCGACGGTATGACGATCGTGGTTAGGTTTATTCGTCTCTGTCGTTTCGTTTCTCTCTCTAAATTCGGTATTAGTAGGGATGTTCGTGTGGGTGGTCAGGCTCTGCGAATGCGAATGCGATATGCGAATGCTTTGAGCCCTCCCAGCTCGTGCAATTCCTGTGAAACAGGAAATGCACTGGGTGCTAGAAAGCCCCACACGACGACGCCTCGTGCATTTCTGTTTCTTTGAAAATAAAAGTATCGAAAAATGGGCAGCCTTCGCCCAATTTTCGATTCTAAATCGTACAGAATTGCACAACCGAACCGCAAAGCGGTTCGGCGCTACACTGCAATTGACTCACAGGGTTAATTGCGGACGTTTCGCGTGCACATGACCGCCCGTTGTGAAAAGACCAGCTTAATATGCGGCATCAGACCCAATTCGAGGATGCATCTTTTTGATTATTTTATAAGTCGTTGAAAAGGTTGGGTTTTGGTATTGCGGAAGGCGCGGTGAAACAGGGATGTAAACTCAATATATCCGAATGCGGGCTTATGCGGGGCTAAAGAGATTTATTTCCGCTGGGCCGCAACAATGTGCCCATCGATGATTGTTTCACCTAGTAGCTTCATCGCTTCGACCCGGTGCAGGCCCTCTTGCAAGACGTAGCGATCCTTTCCGGTCCGCACATAGATCGGTTTTTGCAGGCCATTTTCGAGAATGTCCTCGGCCAGCTCCATCACCTTGTCTTCATCCAGCGTGCTCTTTCGCGCGGCGGGGACATAAATTTTATCGATTGGAACGTCGACAATGCGCATGTTAATCTCCGTAAACTATGCTATCACGATAGACAGAGGCCGGCGCAAATTGCAATTGAGATGACATGACAAAATACGCATTTCCTCCACATGACCCCGTTAGTTTGGCGATAAAAGGGTTGAAAACCCGCTTTCCGGTCCGGCGCATTTACTGCATCGGGAAAAATTATGCTGACCATGTGAAAGAAATGGGCGGGGATGCCGCGCGATCTGAACCTGTCTTTTTTACCAAAGCCGCCGAGACGATTGTGGAGAGCGGTGAAGACATTCCATTCCCCCCCAACACATCCAATCTGCATTACGAAGTTGAGCTGGTTGTCGCCATTGGACCGGATCTTGAGGTGTTTGGCTATGGCGTCGGTATTGATCTGACGCGGCGGGATTTACAATCTGCTGCCAAGAAAAAAGGCGGGCCTTGGGCGCGGGCGAAAAACTTTAATCATTCTGCGCCCTGCTCTGTTCTAACCCCGGCGAAAAATGTCGATTTATCAAAAGCGCGCATCGTTTTGCGTCGAAACGGCGACATCGTCCAACACGGCGCATTGTCGGATATGATTTGGGCCGTTCCGGAGATTATCAAACGGCTTCATCAGGATATGGACCTGCAAGCGGGTGACCTCATCTATACCGGAACCCCGGCAGGGGTCGGCCCCGTTCACGTCGGGGATGAATTATCGGGCGGTATTGAGGGTTTGCAGCGCATCACCGTTCGGTTTATCTAATCTGCAATTGTCGCAACTGGGGGTTAAGATAATGGGCACGGAAATAGACACAGAGACGGGAAAAGAGACAGAATATACCTTTGAAGAGGTATTATTGCCGCTCGCCATAACAATCATCATCGACAAAAAAGTCCGCAAGCCGGAAATGAACGCTTTTTTCCGTCAGGCGGAAGGTCTGCTCGATCTATTTGATCTGCCGCCCATGTCTGAAAATCAACTGCGCGGTTGGTTCAAACGGAACGAAGAGGAAATCAAGGGAAAGCTCAAGGGCGCGCGGCGTAATACCATCATCCTACGCGCCGTCTCGCGTTTTAAAAAGCAGCGCGATGCAGAAGCCGTTTATGATGCAATGGTCTCAATATCCGTGAGCGACAAAGAATATGTCAAAGCCGAAAGCGAATTGATCAAATCGGCCGCCGTGATTTGGGGATTTCCGCGCCCGCCGATTAAGGTCGATAAGTAACGCGCCAATGCGGGCCGTAGCGATACGAAAGGCAGGCTCTGAGCCTGCCTTTTTTGTTAGCTCTCTTTCGCTCTAGCTCTCTTTCTCCAGCGCTTCCATGCGGCGTTGATCCTTTTTGCGCTCAGTCTCCAGCAGGTAACGCTTGCGAATACGAATAGATTCCGGCGTCACTTCGACCAACTCATCATCATTGATATATTCCAGCGCGAGTTCCAGCGTCATTGTAATCGGCGTTACCAAAGTCACGGCTTCATCCGTTCCGGACGCCCGGACGTTGGTGAGTTGTTTGCCTTTGAGCGGGTTGACGGTCAGGTCATTATTGCGGGAGTTCTGCCCGATAATCATGCCTTCATAGACTTCCGTCGCATGGCCAATAAACATCTCGCCGCGCGCTTGCAGGTTCCACAAGGCGAAGGCCAAAGCCTTACCCGTAGAATTGGAAATCAGCACACCTTTTTGGCGGCGGCCAATGCCCGCTTTGGTGCGCGGCTTATAGACGTCAAAATTATGATAGAGCAGCCCTGAACCCGACGTCAGTGTCATAAATTCAGAGCGGAAGCCAATTAGCCCGCGTGTTGGAATTTCATAATCCATACGCACACGGCCATTTCCGTCCGGCACCATATCTTGCAGATTACCCTTTCGCTCGCCGAGCTTTTCCATGATGGAACCTTGATGATCGGCCTCCACATCGACTGTCAGTTTCTCATAGGGCTCACACAGCACGCCGTCGATTTCCTTGTTGACCACTTGCGGGCGGGAAATTGCGAGCTCGAAACCTTCGCGGCGCATATTCTCGATCAGGATAGAGAGATGCAATTCGCCGCGGCCTGAGACGCGGAACTTATCGGCATCTTCGAGCTGCTCAACGCGCAAAGCGACGTTGGAAATAAGCTCTTTATCCAAGCGGTCCTTGAGGTTGCGCGAGGTCACAAATTTACCTTCACGCCCCGCAAATGGCGAGTCGTTGACTTGGAACGTCATAGAGATCGTCGGCTCATCCACAGAGAGCGGCGGCAAGAGTTCCACATGTTCCGGGTCGCAAATCATGTCCGAGATGCCGAGCTTATCAATGCCCGTGAAACAGCAAATATCCCCGGCAGACACACTTTCCATCTTCACGCGGTCAAGGCCCATAAAGCCGTAAAGGTCGACGATGCGCCCCTTGCGTTCCGTGCCGTCAGGCGAGGCGATGACGACAGGCGTCTTGGCGGTCAACACACCGCGCACAACGCGGCCAATGCCGATGACGCCCGTATAGCTGCTGTAATCCAGCGCGGAGACTTGGAGCTGCACGGGGCCGCTTGGGTCAACGTCAGGGACAGGCGCGTTTTTGACAATGCTCTGAAAGAGCGGCGTCATATCCGTTCCAATTTCATCGGCAGAGTCAGAGGCCCAACCATTCAAAGCTGAGGCGAAAACAACCGGAAAGTCCAGCTGCTCATCCGTCGCGCCGAGGCGATCAAACAAATCAAACGTCTGGTCGACAACCCAATCCGGACGCGCGCCAACGCGGTCAATTTTATTGACAACAACGATGGGGCGCAGGCCTTGGGCCAGCGCTTTCTTGGTCACGAAACTCGTCTGCGGCATCGGGCCTTCAACGGCGTCGACGAGCAGCACAACGGAATCGACCATAGAGAGCACGCGCTCCACCTCACCGCCAAAGTCCGCATGGCCCGGTGTGTCAACGATGTTAATGCGCCAATCCTGCCCATCCGGCGCTTTCCAGCCAATGGCTGTGTTCTTGGCGAGAATGGTAATGCCGCGTTCTTTTTCAATATCGCCGCTATCCATGACCCGCTCTTCGCGGTCACCGCGTTCATCCAGCGTGCCGGATTGGCGTAAGAGTTTATCTACGAGCGTGGTCTTGCCGTGGTCAACGTGGGCCACGATAGCGACATTGCGCAGGAATTCGACAGAGTTGGACATGATGGATATTTCGCGAGTTTAGAACGTTCGCGCGCACATACCGCAATGGGGCTGGATGTCTAGGGGGGATGGCATTTAAGGCGGTCCAGGCGTTGAGTGTCTCTAGGAGTAAGAGCTATTTAGGCATTCTGCTGTAATGATCAGTAATATGGAACTTTACCTACTTATTCCAATTTTCGCGTTTGTCGTCTCATTCTTCATCACACATCGGGTGGGAGTCAAAAATTTCGAAGGTTCAAAATTGAGTAGGGCCTATATCGGGAAATTTCTCTGGGGGTTTAGGACTTTGCTTTTCCCGACGATCAGCCTGTGGCTGTTATTACAATATGACCTTCGCGTATATTGTCTCTCGCTTCTACTATGGGTGGCCGTGAACGTCCTACTTCGCCAGATTTTTCGGGAAGAAAAAAGGAGACGTCCCGCACATTTTTATTTTGGACTGACCGGTTATATTTTCCTGATTATAACATTGGTTGAAAACAATCCATTCTGGTTTCAGATTTGGCCGAGTGTGTTTTTCTTGGGGACGTTCCTAGCCGCAATCGGTGCGGCCATCCGCGGCACGGCTACGGAACTTTCTTCCGCCATCTATGATACTGAACCCCTATCTAACGTGCAGATAGAAATATTAAACGTAACAACACCATTCTTGGCACTGTTATGTCTCATTCTAAACGAATGGTTTCGTACGCAGACAAGCTTTGAAGCTTGGGCATTTTTCCACGCTTTTCTGCAGCCGGTCTTCGTTTTGATTGTTGGATTGGGAACAATCATATTTGTCCCAATTTTCATTCGCGACTAAATCTCGTTAGCTTTTCTAGACTAAGTTTTACGAATTTTTCGTTGAAACCTCCCTACAATCAAACCGCTTCCTCATCGCTGAAAACGTCCTCTATCGACAGATCAAACAACCGCGCAATTTTAAAGGCCAGCGGAAGAGACGGATCATATCGCCCCGTCTCAATCGCATTCACGGATTGACGGGAAATGTTGAGCCTGTCGCCGAGTGACGCTTGCGACCATCCCTTCTCTGCCCGCAACTCCCTGAGGCTGTTTTTCATCAAACGATGTCCTCATCATTCATCACCAAGCCTTTACGAGTGAAATGACCGCCAAACTTCGTCCCGAAACTATAGGCCGCGCAAAACGGAACAATGATGTAAAAGATCGGAAATTTCGGGGCATCCACCAGCATTTCCATGAAACCCCAGACAGTGGTGAAAGCCAAAGTGGCACCAACAGCAATCAGTACACCGCGCGTTTGGCGAAAACGCTCATACTCGTCCGTTTCAAAAATCCACCTGCCGTGCCCCCAGATCAACCAAATGACAAAAAGCGCGGGAATGATTGCTAACGTAATATCCAATGCTACGGAGATTTCCCATCGCTTGGTAATTAAAGAAACCGTGAATGTGGAAATCAGATACCCCACCATCGACGGGAAGAAAACTCTGCAATAACGCCGTTTGGCTTGTTTCGGGCTCATGCTCTAACCTTATGCTGTCATGCCGAAATACACGCCCAATCCGGCCCCGATCATGCCAAATAACAGCCCAAGCCCGCCGCCCAGCCGATGCGTTTTACGCAGAGCCTTTCGTTGGTCGCCGGAAATGACTGTTTTGCAAGTCGGGCAAATGTTTCGTCTCAACATAACTTTCTCCAAATACTGTAAAGCATCCTTTCCATAGTCAAGGAGGCTTTACATGTCAAGCGCCCTTTCCATTCTGAGCGTGGCTCGCGTTGCGAAAAGCTGTATTCCAGCCGTTGCCTTATTCCCAATCCTTGTTCAAATAACGGGGTAACAGAGGACCACACCCATGCGCACTGACACAGCTCCCACACCCACGCTTCTCTCGGATTACACGCCGCCGAGCCATGAGCTTACGTCGGTGTATCTGGATTTCGACCTTCATCCAAAGACAACACGGGTGCGGTCCAAGATTGAAGTCAAACGTGTTCGGGATGAGCCTTTGGTTCTGAACGGTGAGAATATTGACCTGAAATCCGTCAAAATTGACGGCAAGTCACTGAAACGCGCCGATTATAAGCTGGATCAGGAAAAGCTGGTGCTGGCTAAAACGCCTGAGAGTTTCACACTTGAGATTGAAACAGTGTGTAACCCGAGCGCCAATTCAACGCTGATGGGCCTTTATGTGTCGGGCGGGCGGTTTTGCACGCAATGCGAGGCGGAAGGCTTCCGCCGCATTACATTCTTTCCCGACCGCCCAGATGTCATGAGCGTCTTTACCGTTCGCATGGAAGCGGACATCACATCCTACCCTTACCTTCTGGCCAACGGAAATAAGATTGAGGAAGGCGCAGTTCCTAAAAAAGATGGCGGCGAAGGCCGTCATTTCGCCGTCTGGCATGACCCGTTCCGCAAGCCCGCCTATCTCTTTGCGCTCGTCGCCGGGGAATTCGATGTATTGGAGGGCAGTTTCACCACAATGTCGGGCCGCAACATCCCGCTGGAAATCTATGTCGATCCCGGAAATGCGCCGCAGGCTGAATATGCGATGGACGCCTTAAAACGAAGCATGAAGTGGGATGAAGAGGTTTATGGCCGTGAATATGATCTTGGTTTATTCATGATCGTCGCCGTGCGCGATTTCAATTTCGGCGCGATGGAAAATAAGGGTTTGAATATTTTCAACTCCGCGCTTTTGCTCGCCGATGCCGAAAGCGCGACCGATTTCAATTTCGAGCGGATCGAGTCCGTCGTCGCCCATGAATATTTTCACAACTGGTCCGGCAATCGCGTCACCTGCCGCGATTGGTTTCAGCTCTGCCTGAAAGAAGGCTTTACTGTTTTCCGCGATCAAGAGTTTTCCGAAGATCAACGCGGCGCGGCCGTCCAGCGCATCAAGCAAGTGCGCGGATTACGCGGACGTCAATTCGCCGAAGACGCAGGCCCCCTCGCCCATCCCGTGCGGCCTGAGTCCTACATGAAGATCGACAACTTCTATACCGCGACGATTTATGAAAAAGGCGCGGAACTCATTCGCATGTTGAAAACCATTTTAGGACCGGAGGCTTTCCGCGCAGGCTCTGATCGTTATTTCGAAAAATGTGACGGCACCGCCGCCACAGTCGAGGAATTTATTGAGAGTTTTGAAGAGGCAACGGGCCAGTCCCTCAAACCCTTCATGCGCTGGTACAGCCAAGCCGGGACGCCAAGGCTCAAAGTTTTAAGCGAAACTGAGCCTACGGGCGGCACCCGTCTGCACTTCATACAGTCCACCGCACCGACCCCGGGACAGCCCAAAAAACACCCTGTCATTATCCCGATTAAGTGGCAGGTCGTCGGGGATGACGGCCCGCTTTCGGAACCGAAACTGACATTGCTGCAAACATCCGGGACGAGTGTCGCCTATACAAAAATAGATCAGCCGCATTCAATCTCCGTGCTTCAGGATTTCTCTGCGCCGGTTACATTGGAAACAGATTTTTCTACTGATGATTTACTGCGCTTGATGGGGGCAGATCCGAACCCGTTCAACCGCTGGGACGCGGGGCAAACCTTGGCGCGTCAACTCATGGCGGATATGGCGAAATCCATAGAGAGCGGTAAAACGCCCGCGCCCAATAAAGCGCTGCGCGGCTATTGCGAAGCCTTGCAACGCACATTTGATAATCCTGAATTTGACAATGCTTTCAAAGCCTTGTCGCTCATTCCTCCAGCGCCCATGGAAGTCTTGCAAAGCCTGAATGAGGTCGATCCGATTGCCGTCCAAGAAGCCGGAAAATGGCTATCCCGCGCCATAGCTGACCATCTGCGCGATGGTTTGGTCGAGCGATATCACGCGCTGACCGACACGGGCGGATTTAGTCCAGACGCCGGCTCCGCCGGGCGGCGGGCTTTGCGTAATCGATGCTTGGCTTTATTGGCCGCGCGGCATGATCCTCTGGCCGCAAGCCTTGCGCAAAACCAGCTCTCCGAGGCCACGAATATGACGGATGAATTCTCTGCTCTCGTCACCCTCACCCGTCTCGGCGGGCAACGCGTTGAGACAACAATGGAAGACTTTTACGCGAAGTGGGAGACAAATCCATTGGTGCTCGACAAATGGTTTTCCGTGCAATCCCAGCGCCCCCATGCGGGCGGCGTAGGCTCCATCATTCGCCTCGCCGAAACCCCGCGTTATGAGCGAAATAATCCGAACCGTGTACGCGCCCTCGTCGGCGGATTTGCGATGGGCAATGCGGATCTCTTCCACAAAATTGACGGCTCGGGCTATGCGTGGTTTGCAGATCAAGTGCTGGATATGGATAGCCGCAACCCACAAGTCGCGGCGCGTCTTCTGGGTGCTTTCGAAATTTGGCGCAAATTAGATAAGGGCCGCCAAGCCCTCATCCGGGCCGAGCTCGACCGCATCATCGCGGCCAAGCCGAGCAAAAATGTGTTGGAGATCGCCGAGAAGACACGCGGGGTATAGGAAGCGCCCGTAAACCTTTTCTTCGGCCTTCTATGCTAGGCCGCCCACATGTCGACTTTACGCACTGCTGAAGGGTTTCGCGACCACGTCTCGGAACAGCGCTTTTCCGTTTTACGCCAACCCATTGTGGGACTTTCTGACGGCGCGATCCATCATCACGAATGGCTGGTCCGGTTTGATCATGACGATCATCTAGAGGGCGTTTTGCGCCCGGCTGAACTATCAGGCGTTATCAAGGATTTGGACCTGTCCATGTTGGCCCAAGCCATATTGGTCTTAAATGAGAATCCCACAGGAACAGGCATAGCGATCAACCTGTCCGGCGCGTCCGTTGATAAACCGAATTTCAAATCCTCTGTCATGGCATGCCTAACCGCGCTCACCGCGTCTCCAACCAAACTGATTATTGAGCTGACGGAAAGTTGGGACATGGAGGATTTAGGATTAGCCGAAGCCCTGCTCTCTGACTTAAAAACCAAAGGCCATCCGGTCTGTTTGGACGATGTTGGCGCGGGTGCCGCGTCAATCCGCTATCTGCGGGCCTTGCCTTGTAATTGGCTAAAAATTGACGGCGACTTCGTCGCGGCCGCCTATGATACCCCGCGAGACCGTGCGATTTTGAAAGCGCTTTTGTCGTTGCGTGAGGCTTTGAACGTCCGGTTTATCGCTGAAGGCGTCGAAACCGAAGAGATACTGAATTTCGTGACGGAACTCGGTTTTGAAGCCGCCCAAGGCTATGCAATTGGCCGCCCTGAACCCGAGCCTCGCATTTTATAACGGTTTTACAACGATATTGCAGCTTAAACCGCCCCGCAGCGCCTGATTTCAACACTATATTAACCACGTTTTGTTCGACTGCGAGCAAGGACCTCGCTAACCCTATAGTGTGATGATTCGTAGGCTTTTTACGCTGCGGGCACACGGATTAGGGTGAGTCTGGGGTCGCAACGGGGGTTGCCGACAGGCACAAGGGGAATATTGTTTTGCAAAATGGTCGTGGTCCACAGCCCTATCAGTCAGCTCCCCCGGCGCCCGGGCAAACGGGCGCAGCCCCTGCGCGTCCCTATTCGCCCCCTTCTGCTCAGGCTCGGCCAGCGCCCGGTCAGCGCCAAATTGCGCCGGGTCAGCAGCCCATTGGTCGTCCGGCGATGCAACGTCCCGTCGTTCAGCCCGGCGGCGGACAAGCCGCATTTACCGCACCCCCGGGCTCCTCTGCTTATGGTGATGATTTCGTCAGCCGATTATCCGAACGATTGGGCGGGCGGGCCGTCTTCAAACGCTTACTTATCAGCACGCTTTCGTTTTTCGCGCTTTTCATCGTTTTGGCGACGACTAAGTTTGTCAATGACGTCAATACGGACCGAAAAGATCAAGTGTCCCAGTTCGAAGCCGCATTAACATCTGATGCAGCTTCCGTTGCGCGGGCTTTGGACGCCGAAATCGAATGGATGGATACAGCGCTGGCTCTGCGCGGCAGCTCTCAACAAATGGTCAATTTTGCAGCGCGCTCACGCAATGTCGTCGGTGCAGCATTTTTAAACGGCAATGGCAACGTCTTGGCAGACACGCGCGGTGCGGGACCACAACTCGCCGCATTGGATCGCCGCAACTTCCCGAAAGACGGCGTCACCGTCGACTCCCTCATCAATGACAAAGGCACAGCGACGCCTATACTCACGCGAAAGTCCGGTGACGGCTTTCTGGTCGTCGCGCTCGCGCCGGGAACCTTGATTGGACAGCGTGTTGGAACACGATCTCTGATACGCGATTCCGGCCGGGTGATTGACGGCCCGCCTGATGTAGCGTCGCAAGGCGTTCAGACATTTTACCGGATTAGCGCCAACCGCTTGACTGAAGCTGCGCGCGGAACCGCGACCTCAACCGTCGTTCAGCATTCCCGCAATGATGAGAATGTTTGGTTTGGCGCGGCCCGGATTCCAAACTCCTACCTCTCCGTGATGGATATTCAGCCGCGCGAGACAAATAGCAGCTTTATGAGCAACCTCATGCTTTTCGGCCTGCTCTTTTTGGGCTCGGCCTGGTTGATCTGGATGCTCATGAACCAGCTTCTCAAACAAATTGATGCTGTTCGTCAGCAAAACAATGTCGAAGAAATCTCGCGCCAACGATATCGCGCAGCGGTGGATGGATCGAATGGCGGCATTTGGGAAGTCGACCTGACGCGCAACACGGCGTTTCTTTCAAGGTCGCTCGCCAAGACTATGGGCCTTGCAGAGAAAGAAACCCTCCTCCCTCTCCCGCAATTTTTGGCGCTCTTCCAGATGGGTTATCGGGATAAATTTTATAGCTTTTTGAAGCGTGCCACCTTGAACGGCCAATTTGAGATCGAAATGGGGGCAGCCAATTTACCGATTTATCTCTCTTGTCGCGGACGTCCAACCCAACGCGATGATCAGACCAAGCTCGTTATTGGTATGGCGCTAGACATCACAGAAGCACGCGGCGCGCAGGCGCGGCTACAATCCGCCGAGGCCCGCTTGTTCGACGCCTTGCGGTCCATGAACGATAGTTTCGTGATTTGGGACCAAATGGACCGCCTCGTCCTGTGGAACAGCAAGTTCGAGGATTTTTTCGGCTTTGCCCCCGGTCAGCTGCAACAAGGCATGCCTTATCCCACGGTCGAATATCATGCGACCCAATATATCGCGCAAACCGCAGAGTTAGGCAATATAGCCGGCAGTGAAATCCAGCTCACGGACGGACGCTGGCTTCGCTATTTGGAAACCCACACAACAGATGGTGGGCGCGTATCCATTGGGACGGAAGTGACAGCCATCCGAACACGGGAACAGCAGTTACAGGTCAATCAAGACGCACTGGAAAAAACCATCAATGTATTACGGAAGTCGCAAGTGCGTATCGTAGAACTGGCGGAGAATTACGAGCAGGAAAAAATCCGCGCCGAGGAAGCCAGTCAATCCAAGTCTGAGTTTCTCGCGAATATGTCCCATGAACTTCGCACCCCGCTAAACGCAATTAACGGGTTCTCTGACATCATGAAAAAAGAAATGTTCGGGCCTTTGGGCGATGCGCGTTACAAAGAATATGTCAATGACATCCTCTTCTCCGGCCAGCACTTGCTGTCTCTCATCAATGATATTCTTGATATGTCCAAGATTGAAGCCGGTAAGATGACGCTAAATACTGAACCGATGATCATGTCGGATATGATCGGGCAGGTTATTCGTATCGTGCGCGGACGCGCGGATGAAAACCGCTTGAAGCTCGTCTATGAAGGCGGAGAAACGCCTGAGATTGATGCCGACCCCCGCGCCGTTAAACAGATCCTTTTGAACTTGGCCACCAATGCCATCAAGTTCACGCCCGAAGGCGGTATGGTGCGCATTGCTGTCGAGCCGAAATCCGCGGGCCTGATTATCCATGTGTCCGACACGGGCATTGGTATCTCCGCAGAAGATATCGCACGATTGGCTCAACCCTTTGAGCAAATTGACAGTCAGCATTCCCGCAAACACGAAGGCACAGGTCTCGGTCTGGCGCTCTCCAAATCCTTGGTCGAACTCCATGGCGGCAATTTCAATATCAGCTCGGTCGTCGGCGAAGGCACGACGGTCACATTCACACTGCCAACAACTGTTCAAGCCAAACAAACCGCGCCACAATCCAACGAAGTGGGCAGCGAGATCTCTCGCCTGGCGCAGGATATTGCGGAAGTTCTTCAGGCCAGCGGGTCAGTTGCAGCGCCCGATGCTCCCCTAAATCCAGTTTCGCAGCCGGTCTCACAGACGCCGCCGCCACAAGCTCAAGCCAATGTGTCGCCGCAGTCAGGACCTCCGCCGCATCCCGTGCAGCAGAACAACGCCGCCTAAATATTTATTTATTTGCAGGGCATGGCCCTAAGGTTGGGCAGGTGACACCTTCGCTTCCGCTTTGGCACGCGGGAAAATCAACGCGGCACTAAGACCCGGCCGATCCGGATCACCGCCTTTATCAACTGCGGGCAAATCCCCATTATCGAGCATCACGAAATCTGCGCGATGAAGATCGGCCACGGCCTCCACCAAGGATAGGCCAAGACCACTCCCCGGCAGCGAGCGGGATTTATCCAGACGCACGAAACGTTCTTTGACCCGTTCGCGGTCCCAACTTGGAATACCCGGGCCATCATCCTGAATTGAAACCTCAACGCCGCCGCCGCGTTTTTTCCGGCTCACCAAGCGAATAGATCCACCGCGCGGGGTGTATTTAATGGCGTTCTCCAGCAAGTTAGACACAGCCTGAGACAGCAATCCGCGATCTGCGAGGATCAGCGTTTTGGGGGCGATGTCAGCCTCAAAGCTTAGGCCTGCATCCTCACAGGCCGGCTCGTAAAGCTCGGCCAAATCATCAAGAATCGGTTTAGGGTCAAGCGGCCTTAGAAGCTCTCTGCGCTCGCCCGCTTCCAAACGCGCAATCCTTAGAACAGAATCAAATGTCGACAACAACTGATCCGCATCACCCGCAGCGGCATAAAGGATCATGGCTTCATCTGTATCGCCCAGTTCCACAGCCGCCGTTTCCAACCGTGTGCGCAGCCGAGTCAAAGGTGTTCTCAGATCATGCGCGACGCTATCACCCGCATATCGCATGGCCTGCATCAGGCGCGCAATATGATCCAGCATAGCATTTAAATGCTCGGCCAAGAGATCCATCTCATCTTCGGAATAATTACGCGGTGCGCGGCGGTCGAGATTGCCGGCCCGCACATCCGTCGCAAGCCGGTTGAAACTCTCAACACGTCGCGCAAATCTTCGCGAGACAAAGAAAGAGGACAAGAGACCCAAAAATAGCGCAATGCCGGCGGAGACTAAGATCGCAGTTCGGACACGCTCTCCCGTCCGCGAAATACTTTCAACGTCCCTTCCGACTATAAGAACAAGTGTCTTCTCATCGCCCAGAAATATATTGCCAACCATGGCCTGCGCCCGACGATCAACCCGTTCACTCCCGTCATTGGGCTCGTCCTCCAATAACGCCGAATAGATCAGATCCAAACGCGTTAATTTCCCACTATTATCTTCCGGAAAAATGCTGGTTTCCACACCGGTCCGTCTGGCATCAATCTCATTCAAATTCCCGGTTAGCTCTGCTCCGGGCCCCTGCAATAGATAAACGCGTTCCAGCACAGGACTGTTGGACAGCCCCCTTTGAAAAACTAAATTTTGAAGCGTTTTGTATCCGTTCTGATGATAAATCCCGCGAAAATTTGGATTATCAGGCGAAACGCTTCGCGGTAAAATCCCACGTTCAAAGGCGTTCTGGATGGCAGACTGGCCGGCACGATCATAAAGGGTTTGAAGCTCAGCAATCTCGGCTTCATTCGCGCGGTCAACCCGGCGTAATTCACTCTCAATCGTGGCGTAATAAATATAGCCCAATGCAACGAAGAGCGAGAGCACAAAGAGCAACGCGCCCAATAGAGACAATCTAAAGAGCGTGTTGCGGTAGAGTTTTCGAATAGAGCCGAACATATGCGTGCGGCCTTATCTGGTTAGACCTGTAAACGATAGCCCGCGCCGCGCACTGTGTGCAGAAGCGGTTCTTCAAATTCCTTGTCGATCTTCCCGCGCAGGCGCGAAATATGAACATCGATGACGTTAGTTTGGGGGTCAAAGTGATAGTCCCAGACTTTTTCGAGCAACATCGTGCGGGTCACAACCCGTCCGGCATTGCGCATCAAACACTCCAGAAGACGAAACTCGCGCGGTTGTAGGAGAATTTTTTGTCCGTCGCGGCGCACAGTTCGCGCCAGAAGGTCCATTTCCAGACCGCCAACTTTTAGCTTAGTCACCGCAGCCGTTGGATCAGAGCGGCGGCCAATGGCTTCGACGCGCGCCAGAAGCTCAGTGAAACTATAAGGCTTGGCAAGATAATCATCACCGCCCGCCCGAAGACCTTCGACTTTTTGATCAACCTCACCCAATGCAGATAGAATAAGAACCGGAACTGCGTCTCCGTCTTCGCGCAGATCCGCCAAGACTTCCAAACCATCGCGCTTTGGCAGCATACGGTCCAAAATCAGTGCGTCATAATCTGCGGCGCGGGCCATTTCCAAACCGAGGTCTCCATCGGGGGCGAGGTCCACAACATGTCCTGCCTCCATGAGGCCCTTGCGGACATATTCGGCGGCGACCGAGTCATCTTCGACGACTAATATTCTCATTTGCTTATTCTCCATAGGTCCCCACCCAGTTTGTTGGTTTCTACTCTAATTGCGCATTTAAACGTGTAGGCTTTGCCGGACTAAAGTTCGCATTTGCCATCGTATCGCCCTGCTGATAATTAACAAGCGGCAGGACCATATAGGTTTCACGTCCGTCTTTTTGACGCACATTCACGACAATGCCGTCCTGCATGGCCTCTTTAGCATTCAAAACGATGGACTTCCATGTCGCGACTTCCGCAACCGGCTGGCCATCGGCTTCCATTAAAACCATGCCCACTTTAAATCCGGCTTCTTCTGCCGCGGTGCCGGGGTCGACAGCTTCGACATAGACACCGACCTGATCAGAGCGCATGTTAATCGCAGAACGGAATTCCGCCGAAATATCCAGGACATGGATGCCTGTATCAATATTGACTTTAGGCTTGGCTTTATCCTCAGGTGCCGGGGGCGGCGGCAGTCCTTGCACCTCCGCACTCGCGCGCTGAATTTCGTATTTTTCAGGACGCTCACCGATTTGGACCTCCAGCGCATAAGTTTTTTCGCCGCGCTCATATATGAACTTTGCGACTTCGCCGGGCTGAATACGGCCGATTGCCCGGGTCGCTTCGACTGAGTTTTTCACGACTTGGCCGTTAATGTCCAAAATGATGTCGTCGACCTGCAAGCCATAGATATCAGCGGGAGAGCCGGGCAAGACGTCATTGACTGTCGCGCCGCCTTTGAAAAACCCGGGCTGCCCGTCTATAGAATATTCCGCTGTCCGCAGACCTGCGCCAAGATATCCGCGCCTCACGCGGCCATTTTTGCGTAATTGGCCCACAATACGCTCTGCGGTGTAATGCGGAATGACAAAGGCAATACCAACACTCGCGCCGGTCGGGGAATAAATTGCGGAGTTCACGCCAACAACATCGCCGTTCAAATTAAATAAAGGCCCGCCCGAGTTACCCCGGTTAATCGTGGCATCTGTTTGGATATAATCAACATAGGAGCCACTATCGACCTTCTCGCGGCCAATCGCGGAGATGACGCCGAGTGATGTCGATTGACCAATGCCAAAGGGATTACCAATGGCGACGACCCAATCCCCGATACGAACATTTCTGGGTTGGTGGAAATTGACGTGCGGAATTTTCTCATCCGTCTGTATCTCTAAAAGCGCGAGATCGGTTTCTTCATCCGTGCCCAAAATTTCGGCCGGGTATGTTCGGCCATCGTTAAACTCAATGTCGATATTCGTTCCGCCTTCAATGACGTGATAATTCGTGACGACTTCCAGATTCTCATTGATGATAAATCCGGAGCCTTGTCCTTCGCTGGTCGTCTCGCCGTCTTCTGTCGTCACGACAATGTTGACAACGGATGGGCTAACGCGATCCACGAGGTTTGCGATGGACGGCAGCGCATTGACGGGTATATTCAGAATATTATCGGCGAGTTCCTGAGGACGCGGTCTATCCATGGCGATTGATGGAACAGTCTGGTCCGATCCATCCGCAGGAGCACCGGACGGAGCCTCCGTGAGAGGCTCTTCTTCGAGAGCTTCCGGCGGCAGTTCGATGCCAAGATCACGCAAGGACTCAAAGTTAGCCGCACTCGGCTCAAACTCTATGGGTCTGTCTACGACAATTTCATAACTGTCCGGGTCCGCATACACAATGGTTGCGTCCTGCGCGACAACTTGCGGCGCAAGCCCAAAGGCCATAACCGACCCCAATAATGTCAACTTCATCTTAGACACAAAGTACCCTTTCCACTTACATGACTGCAGGGGTAAGGATGACCCAATGCTGTCCAAAACATGACGAAACATCCACATTCGAATATTTCTTCAGCCTCGAGACAGATCCAAGAAAAAATTGTTTTTGGGCATGTCGCGCAACCGCACGTTATTAAACCCTTGCTTTGCGAATATATGCTTAACAGCGGCTAAATCGCGCACACCCCAGCTGGGATTTCTGCGTTTCAGGGACGCATCAAAGTCCAGATTGGACGGCGCGGTCGTCTCTCCAGTCAAAAATGGACCATAAAGCAGCATTTTTCCGTTCGTTTTAACAAGCTCGGCAGCTAGCCCCGCCAAGCCATGCAGCGCCGAAATTGGTGCAATATGTATCATATTCGCACTGAAAATCGCGTCATATGGGGATGAAAGTTGCAAACAGGAGGCTGCATCCGACATATCGAGCGCCAAAGACGCTGCAAAATCATAAGTCGAATGCGCGGCCCAAGCCGCTTGGCTGGTGCGGGATTCGGGATTGGGATCGGAGAATTGCCAATGTAGATCGGGCCGCAGGTTTACGGCCTCAATGCCATGCTCCCCCGTGCCGCTGCCAATTTCTAAAACAGCAGCCCCCTTCGGTAAAACTTCAGACAGGGCCGCCGCGATATCGGCTTTATTTCGTCCCGCTGATGGCGAGAACAACCGCCCGCCATCGGACTGGCGATCCTCTAATGCGATGGGTGCTTGGCTCACGGGTCTATCGCGATCGGCAAATGTAGTTCCGCCTGCAAACCACCCGCGTCAGAACGCGAGAATGTGAGGGAGCCTTTGTAAGCATCGGCCAAGTCTTTCACGATGGACAAACCCAAACCGCTGCCCGGGGTCGCCTCGTCCAAACGCGCGCCGCGTTTTAAAGCCGTTTCAATATCAGCCGCCGTTAGGCCCGGTCCATCATCTGCAATACGGACCCTACAAAGTCCGTTTTCAACTTTTCGAAGCGTGACATCGATGTGGCTGCTCGTCCATTTAGCCGCATTATCCATGAGATTTCCAACCATATCTTCGAGGTCGCGCGGATGCCCACGGAAGATAAGACCCGGATCGCCGGTCTTTGTTATCTTCAAACCCTTATCCCGGTAAATGCGCGGTAAAGTCCTGACTAAGCCGTCAATGACAGGGTCCATTTCAGCCCGCACCCCAATGGCCTGACCGCGCGCGGCGGCGCGAGCGCGGCGTAAGTGATGGTCGACCTGCGCGGCCATGATGTCGGTTTGTTTTGTGACGATCCTCGACGGGGTCGTCTTCGCTGCCGCCGCTTCATTTCGCAGCACAGCAATGGGCGTTTTCAGCGCATGGGCCAAATTCCCGACATGTGTCTGCGCGCGATCTACAATCTCTTTATTGTGCGAAATCAGAGAGTTAAGCTCTGTCGCGAGCGGTGCAATTTCGGGTGGATACTCCCCTTCCACAGAGGCCATCCGGCCTTCACGCACATCGGCAATACTCTTGCCCAAAGCGAAGAGAGGCCGCAGCCCTATCCGAACCTGCGCATAAACCGCAAAGATCAATCCCATCGTCAAAATCAAGAGCAGCGTGACGGCTGTTAAAATAAAGTTCTGAATAGATCGAATGACGGGCGCGCGGTCAGCCGCCGCCAAAACCACAACGGGCGTTGTCATATTCGGCAAAATAACTTGCCGCGCGATAACCCGCAAATTCTCGTCCGCATCAATGTTTGGCCCCGGAGTCGTGAAACGCAGAGGCTCTTGGCCTTGTTCGGCCAAAAATGCGTAGTCCGGATTCGAGATATCCAAAAGCGTTCCGTAGAGAGATCTGGATGAGAGTTGAGGAATAATAAAATAACGGTCTTGCCCAACCACTTCTGTCGCCGTGCCGATGACCCAATATCGTCCGGATAAGGCGCGCTGATAGCGGGGGTCGGGCAATTCGCGGGACAAGCGCAACACGCCGTCTTCACCCGTCTCTACGCTCGCAATTAACCCGGTGACAGCGGCTTCGAGCGGCTCGTCAAAGCTCCGGTAGGAGGAGTTGCGGGACACAAGACCCAAAGCCAGAGTGACGAAAATCATCCCCGGCACAGCCCAAAGCGCTGCCGCTCGCACGAGCGAGGAAACGAGAGATCGGGGTGATCGCTTCGCCACGCGCAAGGCGTTAAACTCTAAGCCCCTTCAGATTCAGGGTCTAACAGGCGGTAGCCAAGTCCCCGAACGGTCTCAATACGGTCCGTCCCAATTTTCTTCCGCAGACGTCCGACAAAAACTTCAATCGTGTTGGAATCGCGATCAAAATCCTGATCGTAAATATGCTCGACAAGCTCTGTCCGGGAAATCACCCGGCCCTTATGCGCCGCCATATAAGACAAGAGGCGAAACTCATGGCTGGTCAGCTTGATCGCCATACCGTCAATAAAGGCACGCGCAGCGCGGTTATCGACCAATAGATCGCCCAATTCGACCGTATCCGTTGTCTGGCCTGCGGCCCGGCGGAGCAAAGCCCGCAGACGCGCCATCAGCTCTTCGACATGAAACGGCTTGGTGAGATAATCATCTGCGCCTGCGTCAAATCCGGCCACTTTTTCTGACCACTGATCGCGTGCTGTGAGAATAAGAACCGGGAAGTCTTTCCCGTCCGCGCGCCATTTTTGCAAAACGCTCACGCCGTCAATCAATGGTAAGCCGAGGTCCAAAATGACTGCGTCATAAGGCTCAGTGTCACCCAAGAAGTGACCTTCCTCGCCGTCCGCTGCTGTATCGACAGCATAACCGGCATCTTTAAAAGCGGATTTTAACTGACGCGATAAATCGGCATCATCTTCAACAATAAGAAGTCGCATTGGGGGGACCTTTCGTCGGGGAACCTGATTCGGTTACTTTTTGACGCGTCCTGTATTCGCGTCAATCAAAACGTCGACAACTTTGCCGGATTTTTTGATCACGCGGACAATATATGTGTCGCCGCGACGCTTAATATCGACAACTTCACCCTCGGGATACTTTTCCTGCACAATAGATTTCGCTTCAGCCGGCGTGATGGAGCGCTGGGCTTCCTTCACAACGCTACCGTCCCACGCATTTGCATGCGCAGTCGCCGCGCCAAAAGATAGCGTGGCGGCGATAAGAGCCGAAAAGATATGACGTTTAGTCAACATAGGAGGGTTTTAGAGCTCTGCCCCTGAATGGTTTCTGAATGAAATGGATAAGAGTATTTCGTGCTTAACGAAGGGTTGCATAAGGCGGAACCCGGCGACATCGATCCCAATCAAATCAGTTTTCGCCGCAAATCATGGTTTTCACCGTCCGGCAGCTGCGCCGCCAAGACGGATGCGCCTGCCAACTCGCCGTCCGTCAACACGATTTGCGCGGTGACATAGAGATCACCTGTCGCGTCTTTCGCGCGTACGCCCTTGTTTTTTAAGCGGAATCGCTTTCCCGAATTTGTGCCCGCCGGCATAGACAGCGAGACTTTGCCCGTCGGCAAGTCGAGGTCGATCTTCACGCCTTTCATCGCCTCCGACAGCGAAATTGGCACGGTCAATTTCAGATCATTGCCGTCCCGAGTCAGGCGTTTGTGCGGCTGAACGAGAACTTTCACATGCGCGTCGCCCGCCGGGCCGCCATTGACGCCTGCGCGGCCCTTCCCGCGAAGCCGCAGCGATTGGCCGTCTTTGATTCCTTTGGGAAAGCGGACATTCAAACCTTTGCCCAAATCTTTCACGCCGCCGGTCAGGGCGTCGACAAGGCTCATTTTCAGTTTATAACGCACATCTGCGCCTTTTTGCGGCGGGGCCTGGCGACGTTGAAAGCCTGCCCCACCATGAGAGCGCCGCTGCCCGCCGCCCATATTCATCCCAAAGAGCGACGAAAACATATCCGCCATATCGTCCTGGCCCATGCCGCCGAAACCGCCAAAACCCGTATCCATGCCGCCTTGGGCATTGGCGTGGCGGAATCCGCCTGCGAAGGGGTTTTGTTGCTGGCCTGACGCATCAACACGTCCCGTGTCATATTGCTTTCGTAAATCGGCATTGGACAAGAGGTTATAGGCCGCAGTGACTTCCTTAAACTTGGCTTCCGCCGCCGCATTATCAGGGTTCACATCCGGATGCAGTTTTTTCGCCAGCTTGCGGTAAGCCGATTTGATCTCTTTATCCGTCGCAGTCTTTGCGACGCCGAGCAATGTATAAGGGTTCTTTGCCATGTGGTTTAGATAAGCGGATTACGCGCAGTTTCAACACTCTAGACGAGGATGATTTTCTCGAGCCCAAAGCCCCCAAACGGATCGCTGGATTTGAGCGTGACGCGCGTGTTTGAGCCCGGCGCAATCGGCAATATGGCCGACGTGCCTGTCGCCATAATTGAACCGCCCGGCCAGTTAATCTCGACTTGCGCCGCAGGATCAACGCCCTCCGCATCGTCCAAATTACGGGGAATCCAGCTAATTTCCGTGTCTGCGCCCGCAGCTTTCGCCGAGACATGGACAACTGACAGCGGACGCAGATGGGCCGCGGCATAGCTGTGATCTGCCGAAACGCCCGAGCGTCCCGCAGCAGACACCTCAATGTTGATGTCTGACCCGATATAGTCAGAATCCACGTCTAAAGTCGCCAGACCGTTATTCCATCTCACAACCCGTGCTCCCATCGGTACTGTACTCGCAATATTATCGTCGGAGTTATTCAGTCCGCGAAGCAATGTATTCAAACGGTAGATGTCTTCCGCGATGAGCGTGACCCCCGCCGCGCCGATGACCTCCCAACCTGCCTGCGTTTCAATGGCGAAGCGGTTTGCGCCATTGAGAACATCAGCCTCAGAGACTGAAAACCCTGCCCCGCCCGGCATGTAAATATCGACGGCGTTCACGCGGTCCCAAAGCGTGGCGGGAGCTGACGGCAAATCCGTGAGCAGCGCGCCAATTTTTAATGCGGCAGAGACAGTGGTTTGCGCGCCATTAAAGGACAGCGTTGTTGTGCGGAATGGGTCCATCAGGGCGCCGACTTGCAAGCCGTCCGTCCCGGGAAGATCAAAGGCGAGCGCAACGGGTTCAGACGTCCAGCTCGGGGTCGATGTCGCGGTGGGGCTTCCGCCCGCCACGACAGGGTTCGATACTGTGTCGGGTAAAGCTACCAGATCCAAATTGGCTTGCAAACCGAGCCTTATCCGCGTGACCTGCCAGAGCCCATCTGTCTCCGGCAAGGTCACAATGGACCCGGCGACTGGCGCGTGTTGCACCGGCATAGACAGACTGGCCAGACGCCGCGCGGGCTCTGACCGATTGAGACGATTTTCGACAATAGATTTTGCTTGGCCCATGTCCATGACGAGTGGGGCTTGCATGTCAGAGATGCGCACGGTTTCGGCCCGTTCATTACGCACTGAAACGCTCGCGATTTGGTAGTCCCGAGAGGGGTCAATATACGTCAAACGCGCATCGCGAATGGAGCTCATATTGTCATTAAGAGAATAACGAATGGGACCGCCGTCTTGGGCGACCAAATGACTTTGCGAAATCGCCGTGACGGGCAAGGCAGAGAGTGCCGCGAAACTGACTTGGCCTGCCTGTTCAGAGACGACTAAATCATAGCTGTCGATGAGCGGGGACAAGGCATCCCGCGCGCGCATGGGGCGGTCGATGATAAAGCCTGACACGAGACCCGTGACGCCGGCAAGATCGGGGTTTGCAAGCCCCGCCTCTTCGCAAATTTCTTCGATGACGTCCTGCAAAGACACCGCGCCGAGGCGGCCCGTAATCCAATGACCGCGCTGCCAATTCGGGCCGTCAGACCAGACATTTTCCCGTGCAGGAAAGTCCGGAAAAGGCCGCGCATCCCACGCCCAAACGGATGTCGCAGATGTGTCAATCATTGGCTCGTTTGTAGCAGTGGATACAGGGTTGATTTGCGGGTCGCCCCAATACTCTATCAATGATTCCAGATAACGCCTCTGCATGAGATCATCGCGTGAACCCTCTGAATAATAAGGAAAGTTGCTTTCGCTGGATTTGCCGTCGGAGAAAAGATTGGGTTGGTTCGCGCCATGATTCACCGCCGGACACCCGACCTCTGTTAGCCAGAACGGCTTGCTCTGCGGCACCCAATTTGTGGGGACTTGTTCGACTCCGCCTATGCGGCCCCTATGGAGATTTGACCACCAGTTTCTCAGGTCTTTATAGCGATAAACCCAATCCGAAATCGGGGAGCGAATTTGCGCATCGCGATCAGCTTGCGAGGCGTAATACCAATCATAGCCCTCCCCGCCTTCTATATTTTTAATTAAATATTCCGGCTCATAGATGGACGCAAAATTCTGCTCGTCCAAATGCTCACCATCTCTCCAATCGGATAATGGAAAATAGGCATCAATGCCCACGGCATCAATCGCGGGATGGGACCAGAGCTCATCCAGATGAAAGAAAATATCGCCGCTATTATCTTGCGGATGAAAACCGAAATATTCACTCCAATCGGCGGCATAGGTCAGCCCCGTTTGCGCCCCCAACATGGTGCGGACATCCGCCGCTAAGTTCGCAAGTTCTGTTACCGCTGGAAATCCATTTTGCGCATTCCGAATTGTTGTTAATCCGATCATCTCGGACCCCATCACAAAACGGTCCACCCCGCCCGCCCGCCGCGCTAAATTTGCGTGGGATAAAATGAAATTGCGAAAGCCATGATCCGTGGCGCGGTAGTGATCTGCCCCTGTCCCGAGCGAATAATCAGAAGGATCTGCTGCACCAAAAAATCCGGCTACCTCAGACGCCGCGCCCGTGATGCGGCCGCGCCATGGAAAGCCCGGTGCATCCACCATGATAAACGGATAAAGCGTCACGGTCATCCCGCGAGATTTAATGGCTTGGATGGCTTGTATGAGGCTATCATCGGACGGCGTCCCGCCAAAATTTGGACGGCCCTCATCGTCGCCGCTAATTAGATACCCGCTATTTCTGTCGTCCCGTCCGACCTGCCATTGGGCATTCCTGATATTGCGAACGCGCCGCTCAATACCGGGCTTTATTTCGCAGCTCGCAATATCAATGGAGCTGGCGAACCACGACGAAATTATCGACACATTTTGACAGTTTGGCAGCGTCGATTGAAGCTGATCAAGCGCCAATTCAATGTCAGCTTTCCCCGAGAGATTATTCATGTTCAGCGGCAGCGTTTGTCCGGGGCGCGGGCTCTCCTCAACGACGTCAGTCGCATAGGCAAACTCTCCGGACCCCGGCAACAGGCAAACCGATTGGATGAGGCTTTCCAGCCGTCCCACCCGCTTACCCGTCCGCAAAACCTCGATGTTCAATTGCGGCAGACGGTTGCCGTATTCCGCCAAAGGGAAATCCTCAAACACGACATAGGCCGTCCCGCGAAAGGCAGGGGCGGCGACCCCTTCCGTCGCGGCGATGATAGGGTCGGGCATTTGGTCATCCGTCCCGCGATAGACCCGCATATCCACCCCGACAGTTTCCAACGGCGCGCCGTTCGCCCAAATCCGGTCCACCCCCGCAATTTCGCCCTCACACAGGCCAATCGCGAAGCTGATGGAATAGCTATAATCCGTCTGCGACGGGCCGCCGCCTTTGCCGCCAATAGGGGTTTCGGTGCTGGATTCGCGGATATGGCTCGCCCAAGTCACCTGCCCCGCGAGACGCACCCGCCCAAAAACACGCGGCATAGGCGCGCCGTCACGGCTGGTTTGGAGTTGAAAACTGCTAAGGCGCGGGCCTTCGAAATTGCGATTATCAAAGGCGCGGCTGATATAACTCGTCGCTTGATTAATCGCGATGGCACTGGCCGTGCGGATGAGCGCATTGCCCGCGAATTGGGTCGCAGTAGCCGCGAAATTTGCCATGAGAGGCTCCTAAGGAAGAGGTGGAAAAGCGAAACTGGCGACGTGGCGTCGATGCCAGAACGGGGCGAAATGCGAACGCACGACCGACTTCCCCCAATAGGCGTGGAGAATACGGTCCGGCGCTTCGAGAATGCCGATATGTTTGCACGGCGCATTAGGGGCCATGCGAAAAAGAAGCGCATCGCCCGGCTGCGAGCGGGTAACGGGAATGAGCCAACGCGCCGCGGCATCCCGCAGCGTCTCCTCCCCCGTCGCCTCCGCCCAATCCGGCGTGTAGGCGGGCGGAATTTCGGGCTCCGCACCATAAAGCTCCCGCCAGATGCCGCGAATGAGACCGAGGCAATCCGTGCCGATATGTTTAACACTGGATTGATGGCGGTAGGGCGTGTGGAGCCAACTTTCCGCACTGGCCAAAACGGCGGCGCGCGTTACGGGGTCACTCACGATACCGGGACGACCCATCACGGATGTCACTCTCGCTCACTCCCGCTTGCAAGACATCATCGCCGAGCAAATAGGGAAAGCCGCGAAAATTGACGGTGTTTGCGAATTGGTCCCGGCAAGCGGCGAAGCTCCTTGGACAAATTGTACCGTCCACGAAATTGCCTTTATCCAATCCACAGCGGACGTCGCCGAAACTCGCATCGCATTGGCGCGAGAAAACGCGGCCCGTGGAGGCATCGAGGAGACTCGCCTGCCCCAACCATTCGACGGTGATCTCATCGCCGGAAAAACTGACTTCGCCGATGCGGCCTTTGCTAATTAAGTCCGTTTTGCTGCTGCGCCAATCATGCCGAAATTCGGAAAGCTGCGCGCCGTCTAAGACGCCGCCCCGAATATCTTGCGCGGAGATATTTGGGAGTGTGAGCGACGTACGCAATCCACCGCTATCCACGGACAGTCCCGTGCGGGATTCTGTGAGCGTTCCGTCGGCGGCCTGTTGCGGAAGATAGCTGTCCCCGTCATGCATAATAATATCGTCATGATCCGTTAGAAATAGGTTTAGCTCTGATGTGAGCTCCAGCTTCCAAAGTGAACAGAGTGTTGTGACATCATCCATTGTAAACCGCCTCCGAAGATAGAATTTCGATCAGTGGAATGTCCTGAATTTGGGTCGCCCCAAAATCATCGAGAACAATATCCAGTGACTCCGACGCAAAGCGCACGGGCACATCAAATTCGAAACTGGCCGTAATGACGGCCCCTGTGGCAGGGGCCGTTTGGAATTGGATGAGGCCTTGGGAATGATCGACGGAGATGGATGTTTCTAGGTCGTCCAAACTCACACGGACAGAGCCGGAAACAGGTTTGGTAATTCGCCGCGTGTAGATATGCGGCGCTGTGCCATAGGTTTTGACGAGCGTGAATTCCGTTTGGCTTCCATCGCCAATGCCGAGGACTTCATTCGCCTCAAAGTCCAAGGGGTCTTGAAATCGAAATCCGTATAAAGGTCCAAATCTTGATTCATAAAACTCAATTAATTCAATGGCTTGTTCTCTAGACTTCAACCCTGCGACGGCATTATATTGCCGTCGGCTATGGCGTCCGCGCGCATTTCTAACTTCGCTCCCATTGGCCATTTGCAAAATATCAACAGACCGCACAGGCCCGCCGCGTGTCCCGAACCCTAAATGTAAGGGCAGGCGCACATTGTGAAAATTTGTCATCTAATTCATTCCTGTTTCTGGCCTAATTTCTGGTTTGAGCCTTAGCGACAGCCTGCGCGACTTGGGACGCAATCTGTGCGCCGCTGGCTTGTGATCCGGCCGATTTCCCAGCGGGTTGCGCCATGTTGAGATTGACGGTGACGGGCGAGGACTTACCTAAAGCCGTCCCCGCAATTGACGATGTCAGAGACGATAGACCCGCCTGAAGCGGGGCGGTAATTAGTTCATTGACCGCTATCCGCGCGAGGTCGCTGAGCACGGATTCAGCCAGCGAATTGAAAGATAATTCCCCGGATTGCGCCGCCCGTTCCAGCGAGTTCGCAATGCGCTCTCCTGCTTGTTCAAATACATTGGCGAGCGCATTGGCGGCGTCCGCACCCGGCCCGCTGGCGAAGTCATCCAACGCGTCGGCAGCATCATTTATCGGGTTCATGGCTCTCTCCTTTTTTGGCTCCTATATCCGGATAAAGGGCAATTAAATCGTCCAGCGATTTGCGGTTAAATCCGTTCGGTTTCACCCCATCCAAAAGCGCAAGCCAATCGCGCAGAGGCATGGCCCAAAACTCGCCGGGCTGAAGATTGAAACGGCGAATGGCGATCTGCTGCCAGCTTTCAAACGGCCAGCTCATGCGCGTAATCCTTCCGTTATCAATACAGATAAAATCGGCAAAACCCGCACCAGCTCTTCACGCCTCAGATCAGCCTGTAATGGCGGCACGGTCACGCAGCGCAGCACCGCGGTCCAATCCGCCGCCGTCGCATTGCGCAAATGATCCGCAAGGTCTTTGGGACTCTTCGCTCCGAATACTGACGCCATTTCTGCGAGACTTGAAACGGTCAACCGCAAGCGGCGCATCCGGCCGTTAATCTGGACGATTTTATCGCCCACCCTGTAACCATTCTGCCTGAACCCGCTCATAAGACGGTAAATTCCGGCACGGCGGCGCTGGCGAGGCTGATTTCGAATTGCGCTTCGCCATTATAGCTGCCCGCATAATTCAATCCCGTAATAAGGAACGCGCCGTCAATCATCCCGAACCCCGGAATGACGAAACGGCAGTCCTGCGCGGATTGGTCGAAAAAGGCCGAGCGAATGAGCGCATCCGACTCCGCATCGCGAAACACGCCCGTCCCGGAGATTTCCGCCATGCGCATCCCCGCCCCCGGCAGCAATTCTTTCCAACCTTGCGAGCTCGTATCCGTCACATCGACGGGCCGCGCGTTCAGGCGCAGCGTCTTGGTCCGCAGGCCCGCGACGGTGACATAAACATCCGTATCATTTTTCATCTTCAGCAGCATATCGCCGCCTCTCTGTGCGCTCATGCTGACGCCTCCTCTTTCGGGTGGGTGGTGATGGAGAGCCGCAACAAGCCGTGGTGAGTGCGCCCGTCAGGGGCGCGCAGGACATCGGAAAAGACCGAGACGGTGCTTCGCACGGCGACGGTGGCGGCAGCGGTCAGCGTTTCCGGGTCCAGCGCATGGCCTAGCTGCCCCAGCAACGCCATAACCTCCGCCCGCCCCGTATAGCGCGACCAGAGATGCAGGGTCATTTGGTGGTTCGCCAGCGGCGTCTCGTCCCCGCCAATATCCGAGCTGCGCAACGCCCCATATGTCAGATAGGGATAGACGGGATCTTCCGGCGCGCTGTCATAGAGGCGCGGCGGGACATCGGATGTGCCGCCCAAACCATATTGCACGGCGGGGTTCGCCTGCAATACGGCATGGACGGCTTTGGCGAGCGCTTCCGCCTGTTCAGAAATATTCATAGGGGTCGTCATTGGGATTCCTCCTCGCAAATTAAGTGAAGTCTCTCGCCGCGCGTATCCGGATCGCTGGAGGCCACGACGCGCAAGATGCGGCCCTTCCAAAGCAGCCGCGCGCGTTCGGGAAATGTCGGCAAATATCGGATGGCGACGAGATAGGTTTGGGTGACGGAGAGCCGCCCGTTTTCGAGCCGCTCGGTCAGGGCCTTAGGGCGAATTCCCGCCCACATCGCTTTCTGAAACGTCCAACTTGTGACCGTCCCGCCGAAATCATCCGGCGCTTCGGTCGGCGTGTAGAGCCCGACCCGGTTTCGCATGTGCCCAATCATAGCCGCATCCCCCGGTAAGGCTGGATCAGCGCATCGACCATCATCGGAAACCCGCCCGGGATGTTGCCCGCGCGGTGCTCATAAAGATGGGCGAGCAGGAGCAAAACGCCTTGACGGAGCGGCGTCGGAATGTCGGCAGGGGTGAGCCCATATCCGGCGGTGAAATCCACGGTCACGAGACCCACCGCCCCCGTAGACAGGAACACAGGCCGCGCGCGCAAATTGGCATCAATGGGCAGCGAAATCTCGTTCTGCTCCAGCGCCTCAATGGAAAGAACGGGAGAACGAGTCAGATAAATACCGGGGCCTTTATCCGTCCTCGCGGGGGTTTCGCGCGTAAAACGCTGCGGACGGGTGATGAGGGTCACGCCAGCGCGGTCCTCAACCTGCCGCGTCGCCGCATCGATGAGGTCGGTGATGAGCGTGTCTTCGTCGGCATGATCAATGCGAAGAAAGACTTTCGCCGCGTCGATGGACACGGCGGCGCTGGGCGGCGGGGACAGATCGGTGAGTGTCATGGGGGCGGGGTTTCCTTGTGTGAAGTGGGCATAAAAAAACCCGCTCGGAGAGCGGGTTGGGTGAATATTATTTAGGTCTGTCATCCTCCGACTTGATCGGAGGATCCATGCGTTAAAGTCTGTGGCGAGGCGTAGATTTTAGAGTTGCCTCACCAACTTCAAATGGATCATCGGGTTCTGTGTTTGCTGGCAAACACCAACCCGATGATGACAAAATTTGACTATGTAGCGTGGCTTGATCTCTATGCTGAGATAAGTCTCTGACCTTCTGATTTGAATGGTTCTTTGTCTTTGCCACAAGCAGTCCTTGGCCGAAGCCATTTCTTGCGTTAGCCTTTATATGAAAGACTTTTTATGTTCGGAAAACGCATGGCAAATTTTCAATCTAATTGCAGATCAATCGTTGCCGCAGCGAGCTTACTCCTAGTGTCCTGTTCACCCTCATCATCAAATATAGATGAGAGTTTCGAACATCCTGTCTTCCAGAGTTTTGCCAGTTTCTGCTTGCCGCTGATGAATTCCGGTGACGGGTATGGAGACGAAAATATTAGAAAATTCGCCGCCTTAGCCAATTTGCCAGAAGGCGAATTGCGCAAAGGTACAAATTGGCATCGACAGCCTGCCGCTAAATTTTATTCCGGCGACGCAGATATTGGCGCTGAGCTGTATGTGATGAGGCGGTTCGCGACCAACGGCATAGGACAAGATTATTGTACCGCATCCTATTATACAAGCGCCTTACCGTCTGCTGATCAAGTCACGGCGTGGCTTTACAAATTAGACCCGGACTGGACCCTCACAGAGGACACGAGCCGAAATTTTGAGCATGACGGCAAAGAGGATGTCTATGGCACCTTCCTCAAATTTTCTAAACCGCGATCTGAAAACTCCTGTTTCACGCTTTCCTATATAGCCTACGAAGGCTTACGTCCGACGCGTCCAAATCCGAACAACGCCGAGTTAGTTGTGTCTGAGACTGATATTGAAAGGCTTTGTCCCGAACTGCAAAATGTGCGGCCAGAATGAAAACGGCCTCTCCCCTCGGGAGAGGTCTGCAGCGCGGAGCGCTTTGCGGGGTGTGGGGAAAACATGCGCGCCCTCAGGCGCTCTTTATTTGCCGCAAGCGGGCGATTGCGCATGAATGGAATATGAACGATAGAGTTCGCCCATCTATAATTAACTATTTATTAACTATAAAAATCGTTACCCTGACGTGACTCGATTCAATTAAGATTCGAGCCAGCTGTAGGAACGACGTGTATTCCGTCGATCCAAGAGCAGCGATTTGAAAGGGTGTCTAATGCTCTTACCCATCTCTGATTTTACGAATGTTCCGCCTAATGCTGCAATGGCCTTCCCTTTTTTATATTGGGACCAAATATTGAAATTACTTGGCTTGGTTATAGTGGCTGATAAAAAAACTCTCCCGGTTGAAGTTGATACCTTTATGAACGCCGTTGGTGAGCTACGCGATCTTATAGATCCCAATACATCTCTCACGCAGTTTATGGCACGAGATTGGTTTACTCTGAATAGAGAAGCTCTTGGGGACATTATTAACCGCTCGGCTTGCGACGAACTCATTTTCGAGACCCTCGCTCCGATCAAATCTATACCTCATAAAATGGATATTATTTCCAGCATGGTTCAAATAGCCGTGTCGGATGATGACTATGCCGATGTAGAAAAAAGCCTGATAAAAAATACAATTCTGCATTGGGACATCCCGATTAGGCATTGAGTTTCATTCGAACAGAATGATGCGCGGCAATGCAGACGCGAAAAGATCGGTATGTGTCATGGGGCGGGGTTTCCTTGTGTGAAGAGGGCATAAAAAAACCCGCTCGGAGAGCGGGTTGGGTAAGTGACCAAACCGTAATTGGCTCGGTAAATTTGGGATCTAGCGTGAGGCCAGCATCAAACTGAAATTGATTATGTCCTGAAGTGAGGGACTGTTTCAGTATGGAGTCTAGCCTGACTGATTCATTTTGTTCAAAGGTGCATTTTAAATTAAGCAAGCTTCCCTTGCTTTTCGTTATATGACTCCCATTTACACCCAATCGGCATTCTTGAGCCATGGATTTAAAAACGTTGTAAGGAAGAAAAATGAGAAATGATCCTTTTGGAGAATCCAAGGCTCATTCACCGGTCGAGACGGATGATGCGCAAAAACTCATTATTGCAATGCTTGCCGACATCGCCCGTGATCCGGAAGAGCGCCAATTGGACCACGAATTTATTCGAGAGGCGATATCGTCAGGTCAAAGCTGGTCGATACGTTGGAAGTTCCCCGGTATTTTTAATGAAGATGGTAGTGCAGACCCCTTTAAAGTTCGTGCTGTTGTCCGAAATTTCCAAATGTGGAGCGTGATTGAATCCTCAATAAGCCGATGGTCTCCAGAACAAAAAACCACTTACGATGGACTTGTCGCAGACCATGAACGTAATCCAAAATATCATGGATATGACGGAAACCATGAAGACGAAACATGTATTGCGAGGCACTTAGTAGACGAGCTGGACAGATTTTCAGAGTTTTCCAATAGAGCTCATAATGCTCATATGCGAACGGCCAAAACGTATGGCCGCATGGAAATCGTTTTTACAGAAATTCGGGAAGCCATGGGTCTTAATTACCGCGACCTGACGCCTGAAGAAGTGGCTCAAATTATAAATTCTTAGAAGATAGAAACTTTTTACTTTCGCCGAACCGCCAAAGCGGTTCGGTTCCTTGTCAATTGATTGCCTACGTCACCTTCAACACCTTAATCGCCTCGGCATCCTGAACCCCGCCGCCGACACGTTTTGTCGTGTAGAACAACACGTAGGGTTTGGCCGAATATGGATCGCGTAGCACCCGCACGCCTTGTCTATCCGCGATGAGGTAGCCGCGCCGGAAATCGCCGAATGCCACGCATTTCGCGCCGCCACCAATGTCCGGCATGTCTTCCATTTCGACCAGCGGATAGCCGAGCAATGTGGACGGAGACCCTGCCGCCAATGACGGTTGCCAGATGTAATTGCCGTCTGCGTCTTTGAACTTTCGCACGGCGTTGATTGTGCGGCGGTTCATGACAAAGCTGGCGTTTGAACGGTAACGGGATTGCGGCTCATAAATGAGGTCGATCAGGCCGTCCGTATCCAGAGCGGCCGTATCAATCGATCCCAATCCCGTCGCCGTCAAAAATCCGCTCGGCTTGTTCACACCGTCGCCATTTATGAAGGCCGCCGTTTCCTGCGCGGCGAAGACGTCGCGCACTTCTTCGGCCAGCCACGCATCGACATCGGCGACGCTGTCATCCAGCAGCGCCTGGGTCGCGGCGGGCATGGCGTAGAGCTCGCCCGTTGGAAAATCGAGCAGCTCCAACGTCGGCGTGTCGGTCTCGACGCGGGCGTCAGTTTCGCCCGCCCAACCCGAGGCTGCGCCGGAGGTGCTGACGGGTTTGCGAAACGTGCTCGTCCCGATGGTGCGGATCGTCGCGAGACGGCGCATGGGCGAGCTTTCGGCCAAGACGCTGTCAATGCGGGTTTCCGTTTCGACGGGCGCAATGAGGCTGCCGTCGGAGTCTCCCGCAGCGATGGACTTGCCTTCTAATGCCGAGGCTTCCCCCGTGCGGATAAAGTTGGCCCAGGCTTGGCTATCGGCGGATTTCGCTTCGCCTGCGAAACCGGGAGCGGCCTGCGCAAGCGTCAGGTTTTCCACGCGCTTGGTTTGCGTCTCCAACGCCGCATTGAGGCGGTCAACTTTCTCGGTCAGCAGCGGATCGGCTGTGGACTTCGCCTCCAGCGCGGCGAGGCGATTGTCATTGGCTTCGCGGAATGCCGCGAAGGTGGCGGCGAAATCGGCCCTGGCCTGTCGCAGATCTCCGGTGGTTTTAGTTTCTAATTTAGTCGTCACGCAATTCTCCTTATGTCGGGTGCGTTAATTTCAGAGGTGTCGCCAATGGTTGTGATCCGCGCGGAGCGGAGCATCGGGAAAGCGACGACGGAGACTTCCCAGAGTTCAATTTCAGTTAAATTTCGCCCGCCTGATGGGCGGGAGATGGAACGTTTCACGCGGTAGCCAATGGACAGACCGCTGACGGCGCGGGTTTCGACCAAGCGGCGGGTCGGCCCGTGCGCGTCCAAAATACGGCCCGCCACGAACAGCCCTTCCGCGTCTTCGACAACGCGGTCCCAGACGCCGACAGGCGTATTGGTTTCATGGCCGAAGAGCATGGGAAACGGGTCGGCGCGCGAGAGCAGAGAGGCGCTAAACGCCCCGCGCCGCACGATGTCGCCTGACAGGTCCGGCGCATCGAACCGGCTCGCATAGCCGGAAATATAGAGGTCATTCATCGCTCATCAACTTTCGTTCTATCCGGGACAGGCTATGCGCCATTTGACTGGTTTGCCCTTCCAGCCGCGCGAGACGTTCAGAGATCGCGGGATGGGTATCCATTTCAGATTCCAACGCGGAGAGCCGCGCAGCAGCGGAGCCCGCCCAGACGAGGCCGCCTGCAGTTTGGACGAGCAGCGTGAAGACGAGGCCTAATGTGACGGTCCGGTCCATTTGGAACGGGCGATAGACGGGAGCGGGTTGTGGCTCGGTCATATTTTGACCTCCAACCCTGCGAGCACCCTCGCCTCGTCCTCGCGAATAAACCGCGCATCCGACAATCGCTTCCAAAGCACGGCGCGTTCTTCGGCGAGGGCTGGCACAGCATCGAGGTCAGGAACCAGAGACGCCCCCTCCCCGAAAAACCCGGACAGCCAGCCTTGCATCCCGCTCGCTGTCTTGCTGACCAGGGGAATAATCGTCTGCCGCCAAAACGCTTGGTTCGCCTCGCGGTAATTGGCGTAAGTATTATCGCCCGGCAGGCCGAGCAGCATAGGCGGCACGCCAAAGGCCAGCGCAATTTCGCGGGCGGCTTCGCGGCGCAATTGAATGAAGTCCATATCCGTCGGCGACATGGAGATCGTTTTCCAATCCAGCCCGCCTTCTAAAACCAAAGGCCGACCCGCCGCGCGGGGACCGGAGAAATTTGTCTCCAGCTCTGATTTTAACCGCTCAAATTGCTCATCCGTTAAGCGCTCGCCCGAGGCCGGGTCATGCACCAGCGCGCCGCTGGGACGGGCCGAGTTTTCCAGCAGAGCTTTGGCCCAAACCGCGCCGCGATTATGCAAGTCCACGGCCTGTGCCGCCGCCGATAATGGCGAGAGACCATGACAATCATTCGCCGGATTAAACAGGCGCATATGAAACAACGCGCAACGCCCTGTCGCAGTATCGCGCGGAAAGCGCCGCGTGCGGCCACCCACCTCTTGCGTCCAGCCTGTGGCCTTGCCTTTGGCGTCCGCGCCCATTTTCATCGTGTCGGGTCGGTGCGCAATGAGCGCGATAGGTTCGTCCCCGCTGAGCACCGCTTCGAAAAACGCATTCCCGCCGAGTTGCAGATAGCCGTAAAAACTCTCCAGCATTTCAGTCGCGCTGCGCCCCGGTAAGCCCCGCGACAGGAGCCGCGACAGCTGCGCGTCGGAACTGCGCAGCGGAACGGACGCCGCGCTCTCCGCGATAAGGCGTACGCAACGATGGGCAATTGGATTACGCGCAAATCCATCCCGGCAGAGCGTGGCATAATCTTGTGATGGCGCGCCGGAGCTGCGCGGCAGGTGCGGGGCGAGCAGCGGCCGCGCGGCTTTGCGCTCCGGTGGCGTGTTTGCAGGCGGGCGCGCATCCGGCACGCCAAAAGGGTCGGCGAACCGACGAAAAGGATTAAACATATGGAAGACCTAAAAACGGCAAGTGACAATGATGTCGATGAGCTCTTTATAGCCCAGCCCGGGGCAGGCGCGGATTATTCTCTTGAGTTTTCTTGTAAAGCTCTGATTTCATTCAATACCCGCACCACCCAAAACAGGGACGGAGTTTTGCGGCGATGTTTGAAGGGGCCCTCGACCCACCTTTCGGACCGTTGCTTTAACCTGTATCGCAAGCCTCAAATCTGTGCTACGTGAACATAAGTCTTAGCCACGCGAGAATCATACGACCGAACCAAACCCGAACCGGAGCCTCATATCACCGAACCCGTCGCCGTCCCTACCGAACAGACCCCTGACGAAGCAAAGGATGCTTTGAGGCAGAAGATGAAGGACGTATCGGAAAAGGTCGCAGTGGATGACCGTCATCTCAACGAGATTTCGAAACGGGTCGAAGCGTCAGAGCAAAAAATCGCTCAATATAACAATAGTAGCGCTGTCGACGTCTTTGAGGAGACATCGTCCGAGGACCATCGCCAGAGGAAACGCCTTAAAAGCGACACCAAATCCAGGCGTCTGGATGTTGCAAAAGTCTCGTAAAAGCTCGGTATCGCCAGACTCATCTAATTATGCTATGCAATATCTTGTTAGGGTCGCAAATCGAATCGCCAAAACAAGGTACGACTTAACCGACTGCAGAATCGAGGTCCTAAATCGAAAAGCCCAGCAAAGCCGTTTACGACCCTGAAAATGTTGTGTCGAAGGAGTATTTTGACCAATGGTTCAAAAAACTATCGCGGCGGCTCGATAGTGATCAACGAAATCTCGACACAATCGCAAAGGCGATCCAAGACGAAGATGAGATCAGCAGCGCATATAAGAAAGCCATGAAGTCATAGCGGTAAGCTGATGCGGGTTTAGGCCACCCGAAACAAGGACGGTGTTTTGTGGCGCTGCCCCAGCAGGCTTTCAGCAGTCTTAACTTTACTTCGCAGAGAGACGCGCTGTTTATCATCACCATGCAAAGACGCCAATGTGATCGCCGCGCGATAAGCGGTTTTTGCGCGCGCAATCGCAGATTTGTCAGATTTCTCACGGCCCAGTTTCAGTAACATATCGCCAAGGGCAACCTGAACCATTCCAATTTCAACGGGCGTTGTTTCGAAAGTATAATAATTTCGGGCAGAAGACAGGGCTTCTTCGGCTTGTTTTAACGGCGCGAGGTCATCGGTTTGGCCCGCCAATTTCACCATCTGCGCTGCTAATTGTGCGCTCGTGAGCGCAAGCCGTGCATCCGTATTGGCCAGCTTGGTCTCCAGGGTCTTTTTTTTAGTTCGTCTAAAGAATCGCAGCACGTCGAAATCCTCATTTACTGAAGCCTTATAGAAGCGGGTTGTGGTTAAGAAGCGTTTAATTCAGACGCGATTGTGGCGGCAATAAGGTCAAAATCATTGCCGACACGATATCGCCGCAACGGCACGCCCGCCGCCTTGAAAAGCGCCGTCTTCACTTTGTCGGCTTCGGACGGGTTGCGCGCGTCATGGGCCGATCCGTCCAATTCTATGGCGAGCACGATATGCCCCGCCCGGTTTGTGATGAGATAGTCCACATGGCGCGATTTCACCCGCCCCCTTGCCGCCCAGCGGGCCTTCTCCCGCAGAGTGTGTTTGACGCGGATGATGTCTTCCAGCCGGACCTTGCTATGGATATGATATTGAGGCGGCAAATGATCTCGAATGCGATTAAAAAGACCGGCCTCACTGGCATTCACGAATAATGACGGCGCGGCCTCGTAGGCGGATGTATCGATATTGATGGCGGGGGACACCTCCGGCCGCACAAATACCGTCTCTGCGCGCGTGACAAAGTAAGCCCAAAAAAAGATGCCGAGAGGTATAAGGAGTAACAGATATTCCATCGGATATGTCTTTATGTTTGACTTTGAATGCGAATGCCCGTGAGCATCAGCTCAAAACTTTCCAAAACATCCTCTTTCGCCCGCGCCGTATCTGCAGCTTCCGAGATCGCCAAAGTCGACTCGCATAGGGCCCCGAAGAGTAGCGTTGCCAGCGGATCTACCGGAACCTCGCGAAGAGTGCCCTCCTCTATCAGTTGCTTCAGTGATTGGCGTAAAAAGCGAACAGAATAGTCGTATTCTAGCTGCCGCCATCTTTCGCTGCCCAAAACAGACGGCGCATCTTGGAGTGCGATTTGCGTATGTTCATCTGTGAGAGCCGCATCGAAATAGGTCTCGAGCATGTCACGAATGCCGGGCCATCCGGCCCTGGCATTGGCAGAGGCTTCAACCAGAGTTTTAACAAGGTCTTGCAAAACACATTCAGCTACAGCTTCAAAGAGGCCGGATTTCCCCGATTTAAAATGATGATATAGCGCGCCGCGTGTGACCCCGGCCCGGTCCGCAATCTCTTGCGCGGAGACGGCGCTATAAGGTTTGCGTCCGAACATTTGGCGGCCAACGTCAACCAGCCTTTGACGCGTCGCGTCTGCCTGTTGCGTGCGAATGGCTTTTTCAGGTTGGGAAATTTCAGGCATAAGATCTCTTGACATACACGGTGTATGTGAACATATCAGATTCACATACACTGTGTATGTTTATAACCCCATTGGCGCAAGCCCGCCCGAAATACATTATCCCGAAAAATCATTTATGTTGAGCAAACCACAAACATATCCCAACGGTTTGATTTCACCCAATCAGGACACGGGCCTGCGCTAATATTTCTGCACGGTTGGCCATTTGATACCCGTTCATTTCGCAAGCTGATCCCCGAACTGGCGCGCCATAATACCTGCTATAATTTAAATTCTGTCGGCATGGCGCATGGAGGGCGAGGCTGCGAAAACACCAATATGGATTTTCCGGATCATGCCGCGCGCGTCATTGCATTTGCCAATGAGCTTGGCTTGGACCGCTTCAGCCTCCTCGCGCATGATACAGGGGCAACCATAGCGCGCCTTGTGGCTGCCGATGCGCCCGAGCGGGTAGATAAACTTGTTCTTTTAAACACTGAAATTCCCTTTCATCGTCCGCCCTTTATTCCGCAATATCAAAAATTATTTGCCCTGCCGGGCAGTGCGGGCATTACAAAGCGCTTGCTAAAAACCAAAGCCTATCGACAGTCCGCCCGCGGATATGGCGGATCCTTTTTTGATAAGAAGCTGATTGAGGGCGAGTTTAAATCTCTGTTTGTGGATGACCTTCTGGCAGATAAACAAAAGTTTCGCGGGAGGATCCGATATCTGACCCAATTGGATTTCGAACGGATAGACAGATTGGATGCGGTGCATGCCAAAATCATCGCTCCGACCCTCTTTATCTGGGGCCAACAAGATACGACTTTCCCGGTTGCTCTCGGCAAGGCAATGGCTGACAAAATGCCGAGTTGCATTGGCTTTGTGGAGGTCGAAAATTGTTGCTTTCTACCGCAAGAAGAACAGCCGGAAGTCGTCCTGCATCATACGCTAAACTTCCTAAACGCAAGGTCCGGTTCCGCCGGTTGAGACCACATAGCGCGCAAACGCGGCGAGCCTCATAACACCGCCCCGGGCTGTGCCGGGGGATCGCCAAGGCGCTGCGTTTGAAACAAACCTTCATCTTTTGTGCCAAGCGAGTAGAATATGAAACGTGCCTAAATAGAACCATCTATGGCCGTGTAAAATTACCCGGCGCGCCCGATTGGGTGTCTGAAAGGCCGCTTAACCATGCGCAAATCTTGACCCCGACAGGCGAGATTGAACGCGTCAATATTTTGGCCGAACCTGGTAAACCATCCCCTTGGAAACTACCTACAGCGCCCTACGGTAAGCAGCGCTTTACTTTGTCCGGCCGGGCAGACAGATTTGGTCCATTATTTTGCTTCGCATTTGTGGGACCCGTTCAATGTTCAAACTCCGTTTTCTGCCCGTCGCAGCGCTGGCCATTCTCCTCGCGGGGTGCGGGGCAGACGCGCCGGATACGGCCCCTATTTCTCAGCCGATTGCGACTCCTGTTAAAAACCCGGCTCCGGAAACTAACGCGCCTAAACAAGCTGCCGAAGACGCCGCCAAAAATGCCGCCGAAAACGCTGCAAGACAGACCGCCGCGTTTAAAGACGCCTGCGGCGAGAAAATTACGGCGAAAATGCCGGACCCGTCGGCTGCGAAAATCAGCTATCGCCCGCTCTCCGGCACCGACGGGTTTCAAGCCGAAGTAAGCCTGGCCCGAAAAGACAGCGGTGAGCCGCTAAAGTTCAATTACACCTGCATGCCCGACGCCAATGGCGGGGTCGTGACGCAACGGGTTGGGGATTAGCGAAATCGCCTAATCGCGCAGCCCTCTAAAATTCGATGATCTGGAATAGGTTTCCGCAGGTGTCGTTGAACGTCGCCATGACATAGCCCCCGCTCTCTGTTGGGTTTTGGGTGAACATCACGCCCGCTGCGCTCAAGCGTTTATGCTCCGCTTTCATATCCTCCACGCGGAAGGACGTCCACGGAATGCCGTCCGACATGAGCTTAGCCTGAAACTCGGCCGCCGCAGGATGGGCGTTGGGCTCTAACGCGAGTTCCACCCCCTCCGGCTCCTCAGGCGAGACCAAAGTAATCCAACGATACTCGCCCATGGGAATGTCGTTTTTGACGATGAAGCCGAGGATGTCGGTGTAGAACGCAAGCGCCTTCGCCTGATCCGAAACCATCACGCTTTTGATGTACATTTTCATGAGGGGGCTTTCGGATTTGGATGTGACATAGCCAGTTTAAGGTCCGTTCCGATCCATATCGGAAATTTCGGCCCAACCCAACCAAAACGAAATTCCGACCCCAATTATGATTGCAAGTGCGAAGACCCATTTTGGCTCAAGCCCCCAAAAATACTTGGCCGGATCCTTTTTGGTATGCTCTTCTTTCTGATGAATAAGCTGTTGTCTTCGCTTTCGGCTTTTGCGCATATTGGACCTCTCGGTGATGGTTATAAGGCGGGAAAGAATTGCCTCAAGACAATTCGCGATGAGCCGTGCATCTCTAAACCGCCCGCACCCTCCCCAACGGCGCATTAATCGCCCTTGTTTGTTTTGCGCCAGCGACGGATGTCAGTCTATAAGGGCCACTAGAACTCTAGCTCAGGCATATCCAATGTGGTTTTCAAAACTCAAACGGCCTCCGCGCGCCGTATTATATGCGACTCCCAAATTCTTAAATTTCAAAACCGTGTCCGGCATTGATATGGGTATCGTCGACCCGAAGGGGCAGAATATCGTCTTGCCGCCTGACGCCGATGCCGCAGTCATTGGGGAGAGTCTGACGGCCTGTTTAAAAGCCAGTCGCAGCCCAAGGCGCAGACGGGATCCGGATCTCTATCATTATAGGGAAATAGAGAAGAGATATAAGGTGTGGCGAAGCGATTTAATGGAGCGTCATAATTACAAAACCCAAAAAGCGATGTTCTCGGTCATGCAATTTATCAACTTTGAACAGGCAGATAATTACATTCGCGGCGAAAAAATGAAGATAGCCAATCTCCACAAACAGAGTTGGACCCGCTCGGAAACTGATCCGGTGCTGAATATACACAACGACCTCTCATCGAATGAAATTGGAACAAAAATTCTGGACTTTCTAGCGGCTCATGCTCGCCGATAGGCTACTTAAACTCCGCACTCAAACTGCCCGTACCCGCGCGGGGACCCTGACCCTGCCCAGCAGCGCATCAATCGCCCATACCAGCGCATCTACTCTGTCGGGTGACTTTGCCCTGCCCTTGCCTGTCTTTGTGCCTATGCCTTGGGCGCCCATCCTGCACATCTGTGCTTCCAGCGCGTCAAACCTGCCGACATGCGACACTAGCCCCCTCGCATAAAGATGGCTGACGGGTTCGGCTCTTGTTTTTTTGCTGCGTTTGGCGTGGACGCGTTTGATGGGGAGGTTGGGTGCAAGTT
>ENA-ORXM01001005-ORXM01001005.1-marine-metagenome-genome-assembly--contig:-NODE-1005-length-42699-cov-3.598118_pt1 | contig 42699 bp, 38 predicted proteins | sample MGYA00237867_ERZ511480 | MGnify/ENA primary metagenome ERZ511480 (study PRJEB26309, sample SAMN06266103) | marine metagenome | isolation source: Algal blade | place: United Kingdom:Sidmouth, United...
GCTGCTTTTTCCAATAAAGCTTTGGCAACATCTAATTTATCTTCTTCCAACAAAGAGTTGCCTACTTCACCACCTTGTGCCTTAAGCAAGGTATACGCCATTCCTCCACCAATAATAATATTGTCGACGGAATCTACCAATTTTTCTAATAACAAAATCTTGTCTGAAACCTTTGCTCCTCCTACAATCGCTGTAAATGGTCGAGCAGGATTGTTCGTCAACTTCTTGGCACTTTCCAATTCTTTCTGAATCAAAAAACCAAAGCCTCGATGTGCTTTCTCAAAAAACTGTGCGACTGTACAAGTAGAAGCATGTGCTCTATGTGCCGTTCCAAAAGCATCATTAATGTATACCTCCCCTAACTTTGCTAGTTTTGCAGCAAAATCCTTGTCTCCCTTTTTTTCTTCTTTATAAAAACGAGTGTTTTCTAGCACCAAAACTTCTCCCATTTTTAAGCTTTCAACTGCTTTTTCTGTAGTCGCTCCTATCGTATCTTCCGAAAAAGCAACCGACTTTCCCAAAAGTTCAGAAAGGCGACCAACCGTGTGTTTTAGGGTAAACTTTTCCCTATTAATACTACCATCTTCTTTCGTCTTTTTTTGAGGACGTCCCAGATGTGACATCAAGATCACAGCTGCTCCTTCTTTCAAAATATACTCAATGGTTGGCAATGCCCCACGAATACGTGTGTCGTCTGTTACTGCATAAGTGTCGTCCAATGGCACATTAAAATCCACACGTACCAATACTTTTTTTCCTTTTAGTTCTATTTGATCTAAATACATTGCTTTGATTATTCTTGTCTTAATAAATTTTCTGTTGTATCCCTCTTATTAAAATGTAAGTTGCAAGTTGCCTAAAAGCCATCCTTTTTCATTAAAAAATAGACGAACTCTAGTATTTTTTTCTACTAACAACTCTTTTTTTGAGATAATATTCAAGTAAAAATAAAAACTTTACCCAATTAAGCTATCTAATTTTAACGATTTTTATTAACTTACATAAAGTACAAATCACTGTAACCAGACATGACATGACATGACATTAAAAGAGTATTCCCAAAATTTTATGGGTTACCCCGTCCCTACTATTTTAGTCGACTTGTTAACTTTTGAAACAGATAATGCAATTGATGCTGATTATTCTGAATCTTTTGAATTAATGATAGACGATAAATATGGGCTGAGAACCCTATCTAAAGAACCTGTTTTTTTAGACCAGTTATTCCCCTTTGCTCAAGCTGACAACCATGGCTCCTTCTATGCTTTTTGGTTAGGCAAAGGGCAAGATCTAAACACAGCTCCCATTGTTGTTTTTGGAAGCGAAGGTGGTTACCATGTTGTAGCCAACAATCTACTATCTTTATTAAGATTACTTAGTTTAGATGTAGAACCTATTGTAGATGAAGATGGGGTTTATTATGATAAAGACGAAGAAAACTACGAGCCTAGCCCCTATTCAAGAAAATTTAGAAAATGGTTGCGAGAGTATTACTTTCTTTCGCCTATTTCTACTAATTTTGTATCCAAACAACTAGTTGAAGAAGCACAAGAATTGTATCAAGAACTTTTCTTACTGTGGATGGCTCCTTTTGTTAAAAAAACATACTCTTATAATTAGTTTTGTAGAATAGATAGAATCCATGGCATTTGATATAGAAAGAGAAAACAAAAAGTTGCGTTATCGCAGAACCAACGATGCTCCTGTTGGTAATGTTGTCTTGCGGATGCTCAAAGCTTATGGCATTGAAGACAAATATTTTGAAGCAAGAGCTAAACAGCTTTGGCACGAGACCATGGGACCTACTATTAGTGGGTACACACAAAACATCTATGTCAAAAATCGAAAATTATACATTACTATTTCCTCTTCGTCTCTACGACAAGAAATCTCCTACTCTAAAGAAAAAATAAGAAAATTTATCAATGATGGTATTGGTCAAGAATTCATTCAAGCGGTTCTAATTTGGTAATATCTTATACTTACTTTTCTTTCATTGAAAATCCACTGCCCTTGATTGAATAAATAAGCAGTTTGTTCTTTTTTGCTGTATATTGGTTGTAATTGTTCACGCAAACACTTACAAACCAGCTTATCATGAAATCATCAACCATCCCCGTATTGATTATTGGTGCCGGTCCAACTGGACTTATGGCAGCCGCTCAACTACAACGTTTTGGCATCCCTTACCGAATTATAGAAAAAAGAAAAGGCACCACTACATTTTCTAAAGCACTTGGTGTACAAGCTCGAACAATGGAAATTTACGAACAAATGGGCCTTCTTGAAAAAGCCATTCCCCTAGGTGTTCCTGTTCAAAAGGTAGAAATCATGGTCAAGGGGAAATATGTTCAAACCATGCCTTTGGGAGAAGCTGGTGCTGATTTTACCGCATTCCCTTATTTGTTTGTCTTAGAACAAAGTCGCAATGAAGAGCTTCTATTAGAATACATTGAGAACAAAAGTGGTAGAGTAGAATTTCAAACAGAAATGATTAGTTTCGAAACCAAGGAAGACAAAACCCTAGTTGGGATTCAAATGGCTGACGGAACAAAGGAGATGATTGAAGCAGAATGGGTGATTGCAGCAGATGGTGGTCGTAGCCCTGTTCGACATGCCTTAAATATTCCTTTTAAAGGAGATACGTATAAAAACGTATTTTATGTTGTTGATACCGATGTTATTTGGAGCAAAGATCACACCGCTTTACACATGAATCTGGCAGATAATAACTTTACAGGCTTCTTTCCAATTACAGATGAAAAAGGTACTCGTTATCGTTTAATTGGAATTCTTCCAGAACGTTATTACGATCAAGAAGATATTCAATTTGAAGACATCAAAAAACACATCCAAGAGATCCAACAATTAGATTTAGAGTTGGGGGAAGCCAATTGGTTTTCCGTTTACAGAGTGCATCATCGTTGTATTGAGCGATTTCAAGAAGGGACTGTTTTTTTTGCAGGAGACTCGGCGCATGTACACAGCCCTGCTGGTGGACAAGGCATGAACACAGGTTTACAAGACGCTTATAATTTGGCATGGAAATTAGCTTTGGTAGTTCAAGGGAAAGCAAAAAAAACATTACTAGAAAGTTATCACAAAGAGCGTTGGCCTATTGCAAATCAATTGGTTAATAGTACAGATCGGGCGTTTAGTAGTATTGTAAAAAAAGGTAGCTTAATCAATTGGTTTCGTTTGAATATTTTTCCTCTTTTGGTTAGTCACCTAATGGGTATTAAGAAGATCCAACAACGTGCCTTTAGAATGGTGTCTCAAATAGGCATTAGTTACCCTAATAGCCCAATTGCCGTTAGCTCTACTTATTTAAGTAAAAATACGCCACATCCTGGAGATCGCCTGCCTTATCTTAAGATTTTTGATACAAATACAAATCACCTAAGCAACTTGTACCAAGTATTGGGAGAACATAACTTCCATGCTATTTGTTGGTTAAGTAACAAGGATAAAATTGGGGTCACAGATGCTTTTGCAGTAAGAGATTATTTGAATAGAAACTATGCTGATTTGTTTCATACGCATATTATTCCCGATCAAACAGAAAATATACCCGCCTTTGAGCAGTTAGCCTTAAATAGCTCTATGCTCTATATCGTTCGCCCTGATAATTACATTGGTTATATTGGAAAGGTGGATGATTTGGATGCTTTGAAGAAGTATTTGCAGTTGATTTTTAATTAAGAAATTGGTTTGTATTATAAGTTCATAATAGTAATTGTTTATTTATTTGAAAATTTGTCAATTTCTCAATTTGAAAATGAAAGAATTAGTCTTATTTTCAACTCTTTAATTGATTCGATTAGTAATAATAATCCTTCCTAATAAAAAAACGGCTTGAAAAATTCAATACTATATTTACTTATACTATTATTAATCTATAGCTTTATGGCTTGTGAAAATGATACTCCTCAGCCTCCTAGCCCTCTCGACTCAGAAAATGATAGTACAACACAAGCACTCCAAAAGCCTAAAATTATCCCCATTAATGGGCAGCCTATTTCTTTGGTGGTAACTACTCGACAAGCAATTATCCGAGTGGCCCCCTCTATTGATGCAGCAGAAATCACCCGCCGTTCCAAAGGAGACAGTCTATTGTTTACCAACAGAGTTAGTCAATTTAATACGGCAATAAAATTGGAAGGAGTGGCTTATAACGAGCCTTGGCTGCGCGTTATTTTGGAAGATAATTCAATGGGTTGGATTTATGGAGCTTGTATTAATTTTGATGCCCAGCAGCAAGTTCAGTTAAAAGAAAAAGTACTGGATCAACGAGCAGTCACACTATTTGGCTCCTCTTTGGCACAACAAATTGCAGTTTACCAAAAAGAGGTTAAGTCTGCAAGCACTTTACCTGCTTTTCGAACGCTTTATTCTAGAGCACAAATTTTAAAAGACAGTATAGAGTTGCAAATGGCTCTTTATCTTACAACAGCCGAAGGTTTGCCAGATTTTTTTTGGTTGAATGAATTGATGGATGGCTTATTGGTACATTATATCGAAACAGAAAACAAGTATTATCTATTCAAAGACTTAAATTTATGGCAGACCATTAGTCGTCAGACTACTGCAAAAGAGGATGATAATTTTGTAGAAGTTTTACTAGCCACCTACCCTTCTGATAGTATTGCCTTTTATTATTATGGTTGGGAATTGCCTGTTGACAGCAATACGAGGTGTAGTTTATTGGGTAGTAATATTCATTCTGATGTTTTGAATAAAATTGGGGCTGCCTTGGATAGTAATGGTTATTTTAATACTGAAATCAATGACTTAAAACAAGCTTTAATTGATGACATTGCTGTTTCCGAGCAGTATTGGTTGCCTTTGGGACAAATTCAAGAAGAATTAGAGCTAATTATTAAAAGCAATCATCCTTTTTTGAGTTCGGGAGATCGAATTGCTCTAAAAACAAGGCGACAATTATTACAAAAACACGTTGAAAATAATATTGCTGTCAATCTATTTGATGGGCAATAGAAGCTCCTTTAAATGCTTCTTTCTAGAATTAAGAAGCTAGCTAAGTTATTTTAGAACTTTTATGCTTATCTTAATCGACTAATGATTATTAATAGCCCAATAAAAACGACGATAATATGCCAAAAACACTACGATTAGGATTCATTATGGGAGGAGGTGTATCGCTCGGTACATTTTCTGGTGCAGCTTTGTCCGAAACTATTAAACAACAAATTGTCTATGGTCAGTATGATACAGGCAAAAAAGACAAAGACGAACAACCTATTTATGCTCCTTATGACGCCATTGAAATTGATGTCTTTAGTGGGGCAAGTGCTGGTGCCATTTCCTTAGCAATCATGCTTCGGGTCTTAGTGAATCCTAGAGATAAGTATCGTTTTTTGGGCTATCGATCGTATGAAGATTTGCGAACAGCCTTAGAGCAAAAACTTTCCAAGCAATTTGAAGGAAAGTTGATTGAGCTAAAAATGCAATATCCTGAAAAGTACGAACAGTTGTTGGCAGCGCAAACCATTCAAGAATTTCAAGACAAAGTTTGGTCTAAAGAAGTAGATGTAGATCGTTTTTTAGGTACAGGTTCTTTTGACAAGGATTTGTCCGATTCTGCTAGTTTCATGGATCGAGGCGTTGTGGATAAATTGGGCGTAGAGTTGTTCCAATTTCAAATTACTGCCGAAGAACGCTTAAAAAATCGAATTTTACTAGGTGATAGAGTTTTGTTTGGCTGCACTTTGGCAAACCTTAGTCATACACTTCAAAAATCAAAGCGCACGCATTTTAACGACAACAAAAAGCCTTCTCTAATTCAAGCTTTAAACGATAGTTCTGTAGATCGAATTCACAGTGAACTAAGGGTTTTTGATCTTAATTTTAAAGCAATTAAAGAGAATGAAGGGCGTTATTACCCTTTGCGTTGGGTGCAATACCAAGATGGCGAAGATATTATTCTGCAACAGCATGACAAAGACAAAAACAGGTATGAAAAAGAGGTAAAAAGTCTAACCAAAAATGATGTTTGGCGTGAGATAACGGCTACTGCCATTGCTTCTGCTGCGGTTCCTTTTGCCTTTGAACCTGTTGTTTTAAATCGCTATCGTTATGAATTTGGAGCGGAATGGGCAACCGAATTAAAGAATAAAACGAGCTATCCATTTACTTATGTTGACGGTGGTTTATTTAATAACGAGCCTGTCAAAGAAGCCATGCGTTTGGCTTCTTATATTGATACGACAACAGAGAATAAGAACTTTGAACGACAGCTTATTTTTGTCGATCCAGACGTTACAGAATTAGAAAATCAATTTAAGATTCATGCGCATGAAAAGTTGAGTATTGGACGCTCTATTTTTTCTAGTAAAACCAAAGTAAGCACCAAGTCAACTGTTCTTCGCTTGTTCAGTGGTATGACTTATATTTTGAGTGCTATTTTGAATGAGGCACAAAGTATTGAGGTGGGTAAAATTTCAGCTATTCTGGATCAATTTGCACACCGCAAACAAATGCGTAATTTCTATCGCTCTATTGTTAAAGGAATTCCGACAGATGCCCAAATCATTGAAATGCGTGATTTTGCAATTGCAGAATTGGACAAAGTTCGTTACAAACTAAATCTTCCTGATAATACCTTACAAATACAGCACGAGTTTCTACGCATTATCAAAGAAGAACATGATTTCTTAGATAATTATATCCCTTCAGAAGATGAGCGTCTTTTGGTGGATGAAATTAATAAATTTGTGTATTTACCCAATCCATCTCAGGTAGATCATGTAGGCTATTGGATTTTTGTTTTGTCTTGTTTAAACTTGGACATTGCAATGAATTTAGTTGGAAAAACCTCTAAAACAAAGCTCATTCCAATTGCTCCCTTTAATTTTTATGAAGAAGGTGAAGCGTTTAAACTCATGCCTTTGCCAGGCAAAGGCATGGCAGGATTCACTGGTTTTGCATCCATGGAAGCTAGCAGTTATGAAGTTACTTATGGCAAATATTGCGCTCGACGAATTTTGCAAGAATTAAACCTTATAGAAGACCATCAACAGCAGTTGCCCTTGCCCCCCCGTTTTGATTATGGTCGCTTTGATGGTTTATTAAAAAATAGCCTTCGAAATTCTATCGTTAAACGAGTCAAAGAAATTGTTCCTAGTGGATTTTCAACCATTATGCCTTTCTTAGGCGGTTACTTAAAGGAGTCAGTACAGAATTTTGTGGATAGTAACATTCATGGAAATGTTCGGACAGGAAGTTTTGAATTTCAAATCCGAGTACCAAGCGACTTGTATGTCCTTAAAGGATTTTCACCTAATGGTGCTCCTTCTAATAAGAAGAGTGTACAAGCCATTTCTATCCATGGCGATTATTATTTGATCACAAAGCTGTTATACGATTTTGAAGACGAACAGTGGAAAGGGGCGCATACGAACTTCATGCAAAATATCTACATTGACAAATCCAAGTTCTTTGAAGACATCGCCATGCTCAGTTTGGAATTGCCCGTTATGTCCTTGGATAGTGACGCTTATTTGTCTCCAAATCCAATCTTTATAGCTGATGTTCGTGCAGGATTGAATACAAGTGGTTATAAGGAATTGTCTGCCAAAAACTGGGAGTTAAAATCGGACGTCCTCCCATTGGACAAGCATCTTTGGGGAAAAGATAAATGGAAATAAACTAAAGCAGATCAACTATTCTTCTAAATGTTTTTCTAATAATTGGATCGTTTTTTCTTTTGCCTTATTCAGTTCGCTCTGCAAAGCTATAATAGTTTGGTCTTTTGCTTGCAATTGTAACAAATAGGTATTTAATTGCTCTTGTGCTTTGTTTTTATAATCCTTATATTCATCTGTGACTAGATCACTATGAGTGCCATTTGCTTCTACAAATATTTTGTGCTGCAACATCTCTCCTTTTCCTGTTAATAACCAATGATAATTTACATCATTAGGATAGTTCACAGCAATTTTGGCAACCAAATTGAGTTTCGGAATCGTTCGGCGATTGTAAATATTCGAAATATTTTGACTATTTACACCCAACGTTTTTGCAAATCTACTGGTGTTCTTATCGCAACCCAAGTGATTGAGCACGGCTATTAATCTATGGTACAAACTTAAATCTGCTTCTTTCATTGAAATAAAAAACGTTAACAATATGTTAATAAATAATACATTGTTTCATAAATAAATCATTTATTGTACATTAGACAATGAAAATGACTTTCGCTGAATGTACAACAATGTAAAACATTGTAACCAAATGTATACAAATGTAACACAATGTATCCAAATGTAAAACAATGTAACACAATGTATCCAAATGTACATAAATGTAAATGTATGAAAAAAGCAGAAGTGAAACTAACAGACGAACAAAAAAAACTGAGTGCAGCATTAGAATATGGAGATATAGGAGCCCTTTGCAAGGCATTAGATGTATCCAGAATGACGATATGGAAGACCATTAATGGCAAGCGTGAATCTCAATTTATATGGGATGCGATCGAACATTTGATTGACCAACGCAATGCAAAAAGGGAAGATACCATTTCTGATCGGCTGTCCTAAAAAAAGTGTTCCGTCTATACTTCATCAATCCCTTTATTGATTTAGTTTCAATTGCTTTTAATTTTGATTCAGAAGAGTTGTTATTTAGGTAGATCGTGTTTGCTCCAAAAACGTCCCAACAGTGAGCTACATGGTCTAAAACAGGGCAGCGCTCCAAGAATAGTTTTATTCTGGAGCGCTTTTTTTGTTTATTTAGATTCCAAATCTGAATCCTCTAACTCAAATATTTCATTGACTGTAAGACCAAAAACACGAGAAATTTTTAGTGCCAAAGTCGTTGACAAATTATACTTTCCCAACTCAATTGCATTAATAGTTTGTCGGCTAACATCTACTAAATCAGCCAATTGAGCCTGTGTAATATTTTTCTTTGCTCGTTCTACTTTAATGCTATTCTTCATTAGAAGTCGATTTCTTAAGTTTATAATTCATCCAATTAAATCGAATGATAAAGACAATTAAAATGGTGTACATATTGAATATTAATACCCAAAAGAAAGGTAAACCATAAATAAATATAATGGCAAACAATAAGATGATGTAATTCAAATAAGTTGCCCAAAGTAAGGAATCTAATCGGATTTTTGCCACAAATTCATCTTCATATCTCTCTTTTGAAAAAGCAATAAACAAGCAGGCTAAGATTCCAAAGACACCAATAATTTCATTTCCTATATTATCATTAATAACGGTAAAATAAGTTCTTGTACTATTTGTAAAAAAGTCATCTGTCAAGAATGCAAATGCCTTAAGGTTAAATAAGGCAGGTTCTTGATCGCAACACAAGTAGTAAATGGTAAATAACGTAGTAAAAATAAATAAAATCCAACCAATTTTCTTGAACTGATTTGGAAGTAAATAATTTTGAGTTTCCATTGTAATAATTTTTTGAAGAACAATAGCGTTTGAAACAAATGTAATTCAAAAATTACATTTTGTCAAGTATACATTACATTTTATAACTTTTAAATTACAAATCGTCACACTTTAAATACTTTGAGTAGTACAGATAACATTTTACATCATTGACAATCAAGTGTTCACCAACCTATCCTTTACAAACGTTAAACAAATGTTATACAAGCTGTTAACTAATTGTTATTCTTATAAATTCAAGATTCAGACAACGCTAAATACAGTATTTTACTTATCACTATTTTTCACCTACCTAAAAACTAAAACTACATGAAACCGATACTCCATTATTGTGCTTTAACCCTCCTTCTATTTTTCTGTACTCAATGCAGTAATACCAGCCCTTCAGAGCACTCCGAAATAGCTTCTAATTCTCCCCTTTCTCTTGAAACAGAAATTGCAACAGATAATAATATTTTGGGAGCACTTGATATTGAAGGATCTATTAATCATAAAAATTTGCAAATTTTTCTAATAAAAGCTACCACTACAGCTGATAATTTAGTTTATACACCGCTCCAAAAAGCAATGAAAAAAAAATGGGTCGAAATTATCGAGACATCAGATGTAAACGAACTCGCGATTACAAACCATTCTGATAAAACAATTTTTATTCATGCAGGAGATATTGTTAAAGGAGGAAAGCAAGATAGAACATTGGCTTATGACATGGTCATTGCTCCTAAGGTAAAACGTGAAAAGTTATCTAGCTTTTGTGTAGAATCAGATCGTTGGCATCAACGTGGAGAAGAAGATGTTGCAGGTTTTACTTCCAATGAAAATATGTTGACCTCTAGAGATTTAAAAATTGCATCTAAAGAAGTCAATAGCCAAACTTATGTTTGGTCAGAAGTAGCAGAACAGCAAACAAAACTCAGTGCGAATGTAAGTTCGCATTATTCTATAGATGTGAATGTCAGAGACAATGCTTCTGCAAGTAGTTTGGAATTGACCTTGGAAAATAAAGACTTAAAAGAACTAAAAAAGCTTTACAAAACAACTTTCAATGATTTAAACATGAAGGCTGTTACAGGTTTTGCCTGTGCGATCAATGGGGAACTTTATTCTATTGATATTTATAACAACCAACAGTTGTTCTTAGATTTATGGGACAAGTTGTTAACCGCTGCTATTATTGAAGCTATTTCAGATTTAGATACAAAAGCAGAAGTGTTTACGCCACTTTCGATAAAAGATCTCCAGCAGTCTTTGACTATCGCTAGCCAAGCAAAACAAGCTTCCAAAACCTTGAATCCAAGAACAGAATGGTTATCGAAAGAAGATAGCACAAAAATTCTCTTTACGTCTTTGGACAAAGGCAACGCTTCCAAATGGGTGCATAAAAATCTGATTATTAGAAATAAAAATACGCAACAACAACCCACACCGCAAAATATCTATAATAGTATGAACCTTCAAATGAACTACTCTGAAGAGTTGGAAGATGATTTCATGGAAAATTAGTTTTTTCTGGGGAGTTGTGTATGTAAATGACGTTCTTTAAAAATGGGCTAATATTCTAAATGACAGCTCTTTTCCCTCTATTTCGAGGAGTAGAAATCAAAAATAAACATTTCCAATATAAGCTTTAATTTAATCTAATAAAACATACAACTGAATTAGAGTCCTTTGAAAAACATTACAAAGAATAACTGTACACAACAAAGTATTCTTAGGCTAAAGAAAGAGCCACATTCCACTGTTCTTGGACGCTTATTTTTTAACTATTTTCTATGTACAGGACAAAAGATAAAGCAAAACTCAAAACCTAATTTTACAAAGTTTTGTATCTTGTTGTTTTGTTTATGAACTTTTAACAAAATACCTATGAAAAAGCTAAATCTACTTCTTTGTTATTTTTTGCTGTACAGCATTCATACAGAAGCTCAGTGGAATATTCAAACAAATTTTAGTTCACATATCCATGACTTAAAAACCTTCAATGGGCAACTCTATATTGGAGGTAACTTTACTAATAGAGATTTGAATGCTTGTTATTGGTCAACAAGTTATGATGGCAATAATTTTACGGATCAACCTACTTCAATTAGCGGAAGTGGAATTGAGCAATTGGAACTATTCGCTGGAGAATTATACGCTACGGGATCAATGAATTCAGGTTTTGGCAACCATGGTGTATATAAATGGACAGGCACAACTTGGGCTGAAGTAGGTTCTATAAACAATTCACCAATAGGAATTTTTGCAGATGGAAGTGATTTGTATATAGGAAATTCTGGAGGCGAAATTTACAAGAAAACAGGCGCTGGCTCTTTTGTAGCGCTTCCGTCTTTGGATTATTCTACAGATGATATTCGAGTAATAACAAAATACAAGGGCGATATTATCATTGCAGGTGATCTTAATGACTACAATTCTACCAACCTTAATCATATTGCTCGTTTTGATGGAACTGATTGGCTACCACTAGGAGCAGGCTTGTCTGGTGGTTTGTTTTCAGGTAGTGTCAGATGTATGGTTGTTTATCAAAATGAACTCTATGTAGGAGGATCTTTTTCATATGCAGGAGGGCAAAGCTCAAAATTTATTGCTAAATGGGATGGAACTAGTTGGTCTGATGTAGGAGGGTCTATGACAGGTACTGGATATAACGGTGTAAGAGATATGGTTGTTCATGATAATAAGCTTTTTGTTGTAGGAGAATTTGATGAAATGGGAGGTATAACAAGCAATATTGTTGCTATGTGGGATGGAGCAACTTGGCAGAGTTTAGATTTGCCATTTTCTGGAGGCTTTGCAACTTGTATTGAAGTTTTTAATAATAAGTTATATCTATCGACCTGGGATTTTAATCAATCACATCTTCACAGCAGAGATCTTAATACTGTTGCGATCCAAAATATTAAAGAAAGAACCTTTGATTGGGATATTTACCCTAACCCAAGTGAAGGAGTACTAAATATTGAATTGCAGGAGGAAGTAGAAAGTGTAACTGTTGAAATAAGTAATACTCTAGGGAAAATGGTCTTATTTCAACAAGTCAATTTTGATGCTCGCATTCAAATTAATGCTCAAGATCAACCTCAAGGGATCTATTATGTAAAATTAACTGCTGGCAATAAAATTGGTTTGAGAAAAATAGTATTGCGATAAAGGAGAAAACATAAGTTAAGAATATACTGTACTCTAACACAGCATTTTTAAGCCTCAAAAACTAACATACTAATATCAAGACCAACAAAACCCTAAATGGCTCTACTATAGGGTTTTGTTGATTTTGCAAGTAATATCCTTGATAAGAATAAATACAGAAAAATGTTCTTTACCTCTTTGGACAAAGGCAACTCCTTCAAATGGGTACATAAAAAGGAATATTCAGAAGTAAAGACATAAATATCCTATGTAAATAAGTTATACGGAATTAAAAATTTAGTTCCGTATTAGCTTTAGTTCTCACTCAATAAAGGACTATTTTTCCAGTCTTAACTAATTTTTTATCTCCCCACAATTGGTAAAAATAAATTCCATTCTCCAAATTTCTTCGCTGAATTGTTAAATGAGTACTGCTACTTCCACTATAAAATTCTAGTTCTCGTCCATTAACATCATAGAGTTGTAGGCTTAATATGGTGCAATCAATTCCTTTTATCCATATTGTGGTTTCTTGATCAAATGGATTGGGGCTTATACTTACATCAACATCAAGCTTTTCCAAAACTTCATTTGTAGATGAATAAACCAGTGGTATAGTATCACAATCACTCAAGCTATCACCTAATAGTTTTATCCCATACTCCGAAAAACAGGCAATCGACTCAAGGTTCGTATAATAAGATACGTTTACTGAGTTAACATCATAAGTTCCTCCTAGTATTCCCTCTGAAAAAGTCCAAAAACTGCCTAATTGGCTTGGGTTCCTCATAGCACCAACTCCCTCAACCCAATCGAGCCTAAAGCCTCCACCTAGTTGGTTTACAGAATCATACATCACTCCAACTAATTCTATTTTTTTTCGATAAGTACCATCTAGTAATAATACAGAATCAACTTTGTCAACAACCATTGGAATGGTGTCTATCCCCATAAAAGAGCCGTCAAATCTCTGGAAAATAGTATCTCCCAATGACAACCCAAAGTCAAAAATTAGCACATCCTCATTCAAAGGATAATGAGCTGGATTTGGGGAGAAAGGATTTCCTAAATTATAGAAATAAACTCTATGAAGACTATCTTCTCGAATAGCTCCAAGAACATTTCTATACTGCCCTGAAATATTTTCAAAATTACATGACATTTGCATGATCAGTGTGTTGTACCAGCAATTGAATGTCCAACCACTAAATGACTCCAAGAGTTTATAATGTTTACCATTAATTGTTGTATCACGCTTCAAGGAATGAAAATCTCCACCACGATAAATATTCCAAGGACCAGATTGATGTTCATAAGTGATTTGAGCAACATAAGTAGAATCGAAGGGGTGATACTGATATGCTTGAGCACATATAGAAAGGCTAAGGCATAGAATGGCATAAATAAAAAATAGCTTTTTCATTCTTCTTTGAATTTTGTACTGTTTTAAAATTCAAAAGGATTTCATTTTTTGCAAGGTGAATTTTCCTTTTGTATTGATTATTTTCAATAGTACGATTATTATTGCCAATTGTTCCATATATATGCTATTGTAACACAATATATATGCTAAAAGTCAAAGAATGTATGCTTATAATCCTATCTATAAACCTCCTCCCTAACGCATTGCCTCCACAGGACTAATTTTAGCCGCTTTCAAAGCAGGGATCAAGCCTGCAATTGCCCCAGCAATAACGACAATAATCGTTGCAAAAATAACCATTCCAGCATCAACCTGCGGATCTTTGAAGAAACCACCATCAATATTATAACTATTCATAGTCGTCCGAATCAAGTGAATCAAACCAATACCCAATGCCATACCTAAGTAACCTGCGACACTAGTAATCAAAACAGCTTCTTGCAGAATCATACTCACCACAGAAAAAGGAGTCGCCCCTAAAGCTTTTCGAATACCAATCTCTTTGGTTCTATCTTTCACTACAATTAGCATGATATTACTAACCCCAATCACACCAGCAATAATAGATCCCACTCCTACTATCCAGATGAAAAAACTAATCATCTTAAATAAATTCATAATAGACTGGAAATGCTCTACTCGATTTCGAATGCGAATAGCTTGTTTATCTTTAGGGTCAAAATTATGTTTAGCGGCTAGTTTTTGAATCACTTTTTGTTCCATAGCCATCACCTCCTCTAGCTTAGCATCTCCTGTGGTAAGCATAATTTGATTGATGGTATTTTTTGTATCAAAACAACGTTGTGCCGTTGTAATAGGAAGGTAAACTATCCGCATTTCGTCATCTCCTCCAGTATCGGTAAATACACCAACTACCTGAAAACTAATTCCCCCTACTTGAACATATTTCCCAATTGGATTTTCATTAGGAAAAACTTCTTCCACCACCAATTCACCAATAACAGCTACTTTTCGATAGCTCTCCAAATCAAGCTCATTTATATAACGTCCTTTTTCTATAATTGTATTTTCTAGTACTTGATGATCGGGATGTACACAACGCACGTTAAAATTATACCGCACATTATTATAAACCAACTTCTCTAATTCCGAAGGCAAAAAGAAACGTCCCGTAATATGTTCTGTTCCATCTACCTTATCTTTTAGTAAGTCATAATCTGAATTATCAAACTCTACATTTCGGCTACTCGCCAAACCATTGTGTGCAATAGACGTTCTTCGAGGATAAATCCAAAGACTATTCGTTGCATCATCTCGGAATTCATATTCTGCACCATTCTGTAGTCCATTTCCTGCACCTAAGAGCAATACCAACATAAAAATCCCCCAAAACACCCCAAAAGCAGTCAACCCCGTACGCAATTTATGCTTACTAAGGGATAAAATTATCTCCTGCCATTTATCTAAATCAAACATGAACGAACGTTTTTTTTGCGCAGCAAAAAATGAATATCCAATGGATATTCAAGTGAGTGAACCGCAAAGCGGATGCTAAATATAATCAATGTTGTATAAAATGTACTCTACATCTATAACCAACAACTAAATCCTCTAAAAGTAGTATAAAAACACAAAACTACAATTTAAAGTGTTTTTTCCTAAACCAAATTAAGAGCTTAACGAAATTTTAGTTTTTTTTGTAAAAGAGTTTTACGGTTAAAGCAGTAACAACTTTTAATCCAACAAGTTTTATTATAGAATCCAGAGTTGAATAAATTTCTATTTTAATAAGTGCCCTCATGGTAGAAACCTTCTGTTAAAAAAATTCTCATTAAAATTATTTAAAAATGGGGTTACGATATCATTACAATAAACAAAAGAAATGAAAGAAATCAATCTTAGATTATTAAAAGAAAAAAAACTGGATGAAGTGCTTTCATTAACAAGCAAATTAAATCCAGAAACTGACCTTGAGATACTCAGAAAACGTCAAATAGAAATGTTCAAATTTGAAAACTATAGATGTTTTGGAGTTTATGAAAATGAACAACTACTTGCTATATCGAGTGGGTGGATAACAGTTAGACTTTATTCAGGCAAGCAATTAGAAATTGATAATGTTATTGTCAATCCCCTTATCCAATCAAAAGGTATTGGCTCTAAGTTTATAAAACTCATAGAAGATTGGGCAAAAGAAAATGATTGTATGACAGTTGAACTAAATACATATACCCAAAATAGTCGATCACATAAATTTTATTTTAATCAAGGATATCATATATTGGGGTTTCATTTTCAGAAACAAATCTAAGGAAAGACCCGTAAATAATTTCCCATATAGAAATTGATTAAAATATAGCTTTTAGCACATAACTCTCATTATGAACAATAAACTAATCACAACCCAACGCATCACCCTATTAGTTGGAGTTATTTTATTAGTCATAAAATTTATTGCCTACTTCCTTACTAGCTCTAATACCATCTTGACAGATGCCCTAGAAAGCATTGTCAATGTTGTTGCAGGAGGGTTTGGCTTATTTAGCCTATACATTGCCGCATTACCCAAAGACGAAAACCATCCTTATGGGCATGGTAAAATTGAGTTTGTCTCTGCTGCTGTAGAAGGGATTTTAATTTCGATGGCAGGAATTCTAATTTTAATAAAATCCCTTTATAACTTACAATACCCTATTCCTATTCACGATGTAGATACAGGAATTTGGATTACCGCAGTAGCAGGATTGATTAACTATTTGTTGGGGGTTTATGTCGAACAACAAGGAAAAATAGCGAGTTCAATTGTTTTGGTTGCTAGTGGCAAACATCTAAAATCAGATGGCTACTCTACCTTGGGAATGATTTTAGGTTTGGTTACGATTTTATTCACCAATTGGCTTTGGTTAGATTCTATTGTTGCTATTGTGTTTGGCATTATTATTCTAAAAACAGGCATAGACGTCATCAAGTCCTCTATGGCAGGTATTATGGATGAAGTGGACTACCCCTTGGTCGGCGCAATTGTTGAACTCTTGGATCAAAACAGGCATACAGATTGGATTGATGTTCACAACTTGCGAGTTATTAAATATGGCACCGCTCTACATATAGACTGCCACATTACCATTCCTTGGTACTTTGATACACGTCAAGCACATACAGAAGTAGATCGCTTAGAAGAGTTGTTAGCCACCAATACTGAAAAACCAATTGAATTCTTTATTCATGTCGATCCTTGTATTCCTCAATCTTGTACGATTTGTAACAAAAAAGATTGCCCTGTTCGACAAGCCGAGTGGGAACATACCGTAGAATGGACGATTGAAAATATTATGCTCAATCAGAAACATTTTTTAGAAACGCAGTAGTAAATAACTCTTACAAGGCTGTTTTTTATTTTTATTTCTAATTTTAAAAGAAAAATAACATTTCTTAATTAGTATTTGGTCATTGAATTTCATACCTTTGCACTAGTTTTCAAGGTAAATCAATCTATTTCAGACAGATTTGCTATTGATATAGCTCCAAAAGAGCTCATTTTTAAAATAAAAAAAATTAGATTTTTTCATGGAAACTACTAATAAAGTGCAATACAAAGTTAAAGATATTTCCCTCGCTGCTTGGGGACGTAAAGAAATCGAATTGGCGGAAGCTGAAATGCCTGGACTAATGTCTCTACGTGAAAAATACGGTGCAACTAAGCCATTGGCTGGTTCTCGTATCGCAGGATGTTTGCATATGACTATTCAAACAGCTGTTTTGATTGAAACACTAGTTGAATTAGGTGCTGACGTTACTTGGTCTTCTTGTAACATCTTCTCTACTCAAGATCACGCTGCTGCTGCTATCGCTGAAGCTGGCGTTCCTGTTTTTGCTTGGAAAGGTATGAACGACGAAGAGTTTGATTGGTGTATCGAGCAAACTTTATTTGCCTTCAAAAATGGTGAAGCATTGAATATGATCTTGGATGATGGTGGTGATTTAACGAACATGGTTATTGATCGTTACCCAGATATCGCAAAAGGTGTTTATGGTCTTTCTGAAGAAACTACTACTGGTGTTCACAGATTATACGAAAGAATGAAAAACGGCACTTTAAACATGCCTGCTATCAACGTAAACGATTCTGTTACAAAATCTAAATTTGATAATAAATACGGTTGTAAAGAGTCTTTAGTAGATTCTATCCGTCGTGCTACAGATACAATGATGGCTGGAAAAGTTGCTGTTGTTGCTGGATATGGTGATGTAGGAAAAGGTTCTGCGGCTTCTTTGCGTGGTGCTGGTGCTCGTGTTATTGTTACTGAAATTGATCCAATTTGTGCGCTACAAGCTGCAATGGATGGTTTTGAAGTTAAAACAATGGCAAACGCTATTCCTAGAGCAAACATCGTTGTTACTGCTACTGGTAACAAGGATATCATCACTCCTGAGTATTTCAAGATGATGGCTGACAAAACAATCGTTTGTAATATTGGTCACTTCGATAATGAAATCGATATGGGTTGGTTGAACGAGACACATGGTGCTTCTAAAGTTGAAATCAAACCTCAAGTTGATTTATACAACATTGACGGAAATGATATCATCGTTTTAGCTGAAGGTCGTTTGGTAAACTTGGGTTGTGCTACTGGTCACCCATCTTTTGTTATGTCTAACTCTTTTACTAACCAAACTCTAGCTCAGTTAGAAATTTGGGAAAACAAAGACAATGGCAAGTACGAAAACAAAGTATACATGTTGCCTAAGCATTTAGATGAAGAAGTTGCTCGTTTGCACTTAGCAAAAATCGATGTTCAACTAGAAACTCTATCTAAAGAACAAGCTGATTATATCGGTGTGACTGTTGAAGGTCCTTTCAAACCAGATCACTACCGTTACTAGAATTTAAGGATTCTATATACGATATATTAGACGGCAATACTCTTCATGAGTATTGCCATTTTTTATAACTCAAACCTTAATAATAAGCTATAAATCAAACATTTAATATCTTAAAATTAATTTTTTATCTTGGGCTCTGATTTTTTTTTAGTTTCTTTGTAACACAAACTTGCATCAACGTTCGTTTTATACCTATCAAGTAGGTTTATGCTTTCTTTGTTAAAACCACTTTAATGACTTAAAATTTAGAAAATAAAGAGCACTTAAAACCTTACCTTTAGCTGCGTCTTAAATAGTCGTTCAAAAGTAATCCATTATTCATTTTAAACTTTTTTTTTATTACAAACTAAAACGATTTAGAATCCTTAGAACATTCTTTTATTTTTTAGAACAGTTAGTGCCTCTATACCCTCCCCACCAAAGTACCCTCGTTCTTAATCTGAACAATCTGTCTTGCAGGTAACAAAGCACTTCTCTTCTTTATTACAATCATTTTAATAACTTAAAATTTAGAAAATTGAAACAGCTTAAAACAGTACTCAGATTTAGCTTAATCCTTAGTTGTCTTTGGATTTTTAGCAACAACACATTTGCACAAGGCAATGCGCTTGGATTAGATGGTAATAATGATTATGCCGATTGTGGCAATCATACTACCTTGAATATTGCAGGTACCTCCATCACCTTAGAAGCATGGGTTTATTCCACCTCTTTTACCACTAATGTTTGGCAAGGAAATGTTATTAACAAGAGTGGTATTAATGACCTTGGTTATATGTTACGTGTTGGTAATAATGGGCAAGTGAATTTTAATATTGGAAATGGTAGTTGGAATGAAATCAACTCTCCTACAGGTACCGTTGCCTTAAACACTTGGCATCACATTGCAGGAACTTATGATGGTACGACTATGCGTTTGTATGTAGATGGAACTCAAGTAGCAACAGGTGCATTAACAGGAAATATTGGCTCTGCTTCTAATAATTTATTTTTAGGGGAAGATCCACAGTTCACAGGAAGATACTTTCCTGGTCGTATTGATGAAGTTCGTATTTGGAATACCACTCGAACACCTCAGCAAATTATAGAGGACATGAACAACAATGCTTGTTCTAATTTTCCAGCAGGTCTAGTTGCTTATTATAAATTTGACCAAGGAATTGCCAATGCTAATAATGCAGGTTTAACAGCTATCAATGAGATGATTGGTATTGGAAATGGGACACTCATTAATAGCTCCTTAAATGGTACCGTCTCTAACTGGGTAGAAGGTGTTTATTTATCTACATCAGACAGTAGCTTAACCATTTGCCAAGGAGATAGTATTTTGTTAGGAGGTAGTTATCAAACAACTACGGGAACCTACTTTGACTCTCTACAGACAACCAATGGATGTGATAGTTTAATTAGAATTACCTTGACTGTAACGCCTAGTGTTATCACCAACAGCACTGCAACTATTTGCCAAGGAGATAGTATTTTGTTAGGAGGTAATTATCAGACGACTACTGGTATTTATGTAGATACTTTTCAAGCAGCATCTGGATGCGACAGTCTTTTATCCACTACATTGATTGTTCTTGTTCCTGCGGCAATAACGGTAAACAATCAAATCTGCCAAGGAGATAGTATTTTATTGGGTGGTGTCTACCAAACTACTGCTGGAACGTACATGGATTCACTTCAAAACATGATGGGATGTGATAGTGTTATTTTGACAACAAACCTATCTGTTATTTCTACTATAACAACGTCTGATACCGTTCACATTTGTCAAGGAGATAGTATTCTAATTGCAGGTAATTATCAAACAATGGCGGGTACTTATTCTGATACGCTTCAAGCAGCAACAAGTTGCGATAGTATTCATCAACAAGTTCTTATGATTAATCCTTTACCTAATGTTATCTTGTCTCCATTTTCACCAGATACTTTATGTGACAATGGTGCTCCAATTCCACTTCCTGCCGCAACGCCACTTGGTGGAATTTACAGTGGTAATGGTGTCAGTGGAACTAACTTTGATCCTACTATTAGTGGTACAGGTCTTCATTATGTGGTTTATTCTTATACAGATGTAAATAGCTGTACAGGAATTGATTCTACTCTACTTACTGTTAATATTTGTCTAGGAATAGAGGGCATTAAATCTGATTTTGATTTGAATATTTTCCCAAATCCTGTTCAAGATATGATTACAATTCAACGTAACAATACGGCTTCCCCTATAAACATCAGCTTAGTAGATGCACTCGGAAGAACAGTAAAAAGTAGTGCTCTTCCAAGCAATCATTCTACAATCAATATGGACGTTTCGGAATTAAATAATGGCATTTATTTTGTTGTTATTTCTAACAGAGAGCAAACTATCGTTCGTAAAATAAATAAGCAGTAAATTAAAAAACGTGTTTTTCTAAATACACTGTAGTACAGCATAAATCTTTGGTCAAATTGAGCTTGGTATTTTACCGCCCTCAATTTGACCTTTTTTTATTGCATTAAATATAATCAAACTTGTTCTTAAAAAATCATTTACTAGGTCCATGCCAAGCCTTTAGTTCGTTCAAGGTATCAAATGTAGTTGTACACAAGAAACAGTTGAAGGTATAGATCGTATTATTCGTTTTAGAAACTCTAGAACTTTGAGGGGCGCCTAGTATTTTGAACACTCTACTTTTAGACATTCCTTTTCTCAAGCAAGCCCACTTTTCAAAGGTAGACATTTTCGACAATTCAGCATCATTAGGACAATTAGGCGCACAACCAATCCATAATCCTAGGCATAAAAATGCCATAAGAAGGATAATATTCTTCATGATTTTAAGGTTTTGTGTATTTCTAAAGATTAGTATCTATTAAAGGATATATGGTGCTTTTTAGTTCCCTATTATTTTTATTTTGAGTATACTAATTTCACTAAAATCAATTTTCCTGTAAATTTTAACTATCTTAAATTGAATATATCCTAAATTTTAATAGAAGTTATCATGATAGACAAAGTAGCTTTTCAATCTGGCGTCTTTTTTTCCTTAGTAACTTTAATATTTACTTTTACTATCTGGATTTTAGCGGCAATTCATCGTATACGAATAGAATCTGTTGGCATCTTGCACAGCATAGGGATTCAACTCTACAAAGTAGAGATCAAATCCATTCAACTTATTTTAGGATGGCTTCCTTTGGGTAGTTTTGTAAAAATAGTAGGTATGCTTGATGAAACATTAGATACCGATTCTAACATTCATTCAATGACAGATATACCTAATTATGAGTTTAGGAGTCGTCCATTGGGTACAAGGCTACTCGTAATCATGACAAGTCCTTTGCTTCTTAGTCTAATTGGTTTATTATTACTAAATGTCACAACACTTCCCCTATTAGAATTCCTAGTAATCTACTTAAGGGTTAATTTTTTTCAGCTCCCTCTTGATGCAGGCACTCCTATATGGGATGCTTTTTACAGCAACCCGACGTTCTTAGTTGGCTCTATTTTCCTTTTTTTAGGTTTGGGTAATATTGGAACTAATTTAGGAAGTTTTCTAGACAAGCATGAAAATTTGACTTGGTTGTTACTCTTTTTACCATTCTCCTTCTTATTACTTGGTTTAGGGATTTTGCGACTAGCTTGGTCTACCTTTACTTGGATAAACTTACTTTACTTCTTATTGGGTGGCATTTTAACAGGAATAATTGGATTTTTGTTAGCACTTGGATTAGCAAAAGTATTGCCTCAAGCCTAAGAGTTTATCTTTTTGATCCAATCTGTTATATAATTGAGGGCTAATTGATGGTTACCAACTTGACAATGCTGCTCTCCTCCTTCTTGCGTTGTAAATATTCGCCCTTCTAAACTTCGAGCATCCGTTATTTTTTTCATCAAGATATCATAATGGCTTCTAGGAATATAATGATCCTTTTCTCCTGCTAACAATAATACATCACATTGAATATTTTGTGTAATTCCTTTTAATGAATGCTTCTTTAAATTATTATAAAACTCATAAGGATTTGTAGTTCCCGTAATATATTGCCCATGTGTTATTGCCCAATCAGCAAGGGCATTTTTTTTCATTGCAGCTCTCAATAATTTGTTAGTTATTCTACTTTGTTTTGCTTTAAAAAGCAGGTGAATTATAAATTTAGCCGGTTGCAGCAAAAAATTGGTCATACAATCGAAACCATCGTAAAGAATGTTATACGCTATCACACGTTCTATTCTTTTTTCAAAAGCTGCAGATCTAAGGGCAAAATAACCTCCCCAAGAAACACCTAACACAGTAACTTTCTTAAGGTCAAAAAAATCAAGTATAGCTCCTAAAGGCAACTCCCAATAAGGTTCAAACACTAGACCATTCTTTAAGGTTTGTCCCTGCCCTGGACCTTCAAATAAAATTACTTTATACCCTTTTTTAACTATTGATTTTACTGCTAAATAGAACTCTTCTACAAAAGAATCATAACCGCCAAACATAACAATTACTCCTATTTCTATTTCTGGTGTAAAAATCAATGTTTTCATTGTTGTTCTTGCATAAGGAACTCCAACCTCTTCTACTGATTTATCTTTGGATAAAACCTCTTTATAATTTTCTATACATCGGTTGTAGGTGGAAATTTTATCTTTGTTTTTTTCTGAAAGAAAAAACTCTGCTAGTCGAAAATAATATGCTGCATGTAAAAAACGATTTTCTGCTTCTGCTTTCACTCCTAAGGAATACCAAGCAGGAAACCAAGAAGATAAACCACTGATGCCTTTTGCTACTTCCAAAACTTCTGCTTCGTCACAAGCCAATTTACCATAAGTCAATACTCTATTTATTTGGAAATCAAATTGTATTTTCCCTGTAATGTTCTTATATCCCATAATTCTATTTTTTTGTTTTGAACAAAATTACAGGAATGGGTTTTAAATTTCTTGAACGGAATGGCTATCTTGAAGTAAGGTTTTTAAATTTAAACCAAACATTTTTTTTATGGTACGACTCAAATGAGGATAATCAGAGAATTCAGCATGATAAGCCGCTTGACTTAAATTTTCTCCTTGAGTAATATAATACAAAGCCTTTCTAACTTTCGCCCATAAGCAATAACGTTTAATAGAAATCCCCGTATGCTCTTTAAATAAATGGCGAATTCTACTTTCTGATAAATGAATATTAGATAATAAGTCACTTACATTTTTATTTTCGTGCTCAAAATCTTCGATCTGTTCTATCAGCTTCGTTATTCTTGGATCCGTTTTTTTAGCATTAGGTTTAAGAGCAAATACTTTTACAATCCATTCTTCCATTTCTTTTATACCAACCTCATTATTGCATATTTGTTGATAAAAACCCTTCACCGAATTTAAGTCAACATCCAATAATACATAATTCGATGGGTATTTTTCTCTTAAACATTTCCCTAGGTTTGACATTGGCTCTATAAATAGAGAAAAGTGAATTCCATTTTCACAAGAATGTTTATGCCTAACTTCTGAATTAATATAAATAGAACGATTAATATGAATATTATCACCAATATAAACTTGATAATCTCCTCTCACTAAAATAGCAAGTTGTAAAACATAATGCTTATGAAAAACTGTTTGTGAAGAACTTCCTATATACAAAGCAACACCTTTGTTAATTAATAATTTTGCTTTATACTTCACTGATAAACTCATTTTACTTCTTTTTCTCTTTAATAAAACGATCCAAAGCATATTTACTAGTACTCTTATTGAGCCCGTCTCGAACTATATTATAATCTTCAGTATTTAGGGTTTTCGTATAAGCATATTGTGCAAAGTCTAAACGAGTTTCTTCCAACTCAAACAACTCATTAATTTGCTTTACCTGCATAGCACTTACCTTAGAGCGATCAACAATGGTCTTTGCACGATCTAGTCTATGGCTTTCTAAAGCCAAACCTTTCAATTTTTTCTTCAAAGCTTCAAAATCATCTGAAGACAATTCACTTGGTCCAGTTGCCAAGGTATTTTCGGCAGTAGATTTATCTATGTTTTTAATATAATCTTCTAAGATTTTGTGATTTTCCTTTTCTAAAGCTTCTTTTACAACAGTATAATTACTAGGATCCGTTGTTTTGGGGTAGGCATATTTAGCATATTTAACTCGATTATCTTCAAACAAAAAGACTTCCACAATTCCTTTCACCTGCTCTGTAGACAAATTACTTTTATCTGTAATTGCTTTTGCTTTTTCTAATTTCTTGGCATCTGAAGTTTCACCACTAATTTGATTTTTAGCGTTAATAAAATCACCATTAGACATTGCTGTAATTGTGTTGGTGTTTACTACTTTAGGCGTAGTATTAGTAGGAGTCATCTCTTTTTTGATAACTTCCTTTTCAACCGTGTATTCTTTCACGGGTTTATTTTTTAAGAAAGCCGTTATTGTCTCTTTACTCTTAGAGTGTCTTAACCCTTCTTTGACAATATTGTAATTTGCTTGATCGTATGTTTTTTCGTAAGCATATTGAGCATATTCTAATTTTGAACTTTCAAAACTCAATAAGTCCAAGAGTTCTTTTACTTGGCTAGACAACAAGTAGTTGGCATCACTAATTTGTTTTACTCGACGCAATTTGGCACTTTCAAAAGATTCTTCACTGACCGTTCTTTTCGCTGCAGAAAAAGACTGATCGTCCATTGGGCTTGGTCCCGTTGTCACTTCTACTGTTGTCATTTCCGTTTCTACAAGGTCTTCTGTTGCTATAACAAGGTCTTCCTCTACTACTTTGGGTACAACAGGCACTTCACGTTTCGCCAAGAAATTTTTTAAATCTTCTTTAGAAGTACTCAACCGAAACAAAGCCATTAGATCAGGGTATTTTTCAGCATCTAAGGTTGTAGAATAAGCATATTGAGCATATTCCAATTTATTACTTTCCAAAGAAAAACCTTTCATAATTGCTTCTATCTGACCAACGTATAAATACTGGGCATCTGATAACTCTTTAGCTTTTGTCAATCGTTTGCTATCAAAGGATTGTCCCGTTATTTGCGTACGATGCACTTCAAATTCTGCTTCAGATAGTGGTGTTGCATTCTGTGCAAACAAACCAAAAAAGGGAAGGATTAAAAACAGAAAAGTAATAATTGTTTTCATAGTTACTTACTTTTAAATAATTGATTTTCTTAACAACTTCTTAAGTTAAGTATACTAAAAACATTCCAAATCTTTAAATAAGTACATCACATAATAGTCAGTAGTAAAAAAAAAGCGATAAAAACTAAGTTTTTATCGCTTCTGTATTTTTTATACGTATCAAACGTTTATGCTAAGTGCTTGTCTAGTTTAGCTTGTAAAGCAGGCTTCGTAATTGCGCCTACGTGTTTTTCAACTACTTCACCATCTTTTAAGATTAAGATAGTAGGAATTGAACGGATGCTATATTGCATTGCTAGTTCTTGATTTGCATCAACATCTACTTTTCCGATCAAGGCAGTTCCAGCATACTCGTCTGCTAATTCTTCTATGATTGGAGCAATAGCTCTACATGGACCACACCATTGTGCCCAAAAGTCAACTACTGTTACATTTCCTGAATTTAATACTTTATCTTCGAAGTTGCTATCTGTGAATTCGAGTGCCATTTGTAAAAGTTTTTTGTATTTTCTAAGCCTTCTTTCTTAAACTAAAAATTAGCCTTTAAAACAAGGGCTTGGAATCAAATATATTAATCAATGTTCATAACAACGAATGTAGATATAATGTTGCAATCTACCAAAATAATATCTTAGTTTTTGTAAGCCCATTACAACAAACTCAATACAAATAGCTCATTAACAATAAAGTATAAAAACAAAATCCATTCTTTAAAAAATGTCAAATAAATTTTTCTTTATTCTTTTTATTTCTTTAGAATTGGATACTGTAACAAATGCCCTTCAAAAGTCAATGAAAGCCAATAAGCTCCTGAATTTAAATCTTCTACATCTAAAGTAATTTGATTGGTACTTCTATACTCTCTATGTATTAACTCTTGTCCCATTGTGTTGTATAAAATAAGCTCTATTTTAGAAGTTGTATAAGGCAATTCTAGTATACAATTCTTTGATACTGGATTAGGGTAAATAATAACCTCCAAATCATCAACTAAGTCAAGACTTGTAAAACAACTGTTACTAAAGACAACTCCATTATCAATATGATCCCAATTGGTCGTTGAATAAGTCACATCATCTACCTCTATACACGTTAAGTTTGGATTCGTGATCGCATTAAAATGCGTTACATTCATGTAATTTCCATTCTTGAAATTCAAGGTAACCAATTGATTGGATTGTACAAAAAAGCGACGTATAGCAGTTTGGTTGCTGAGGTCTAAATTTGTCAGCTGATTATTATAGGCATAAAACTCTTCCAAAAGTGTATTTGAATTGACATCTAGTACAGTCAGCTGATTATTATAACAAGACAAAGCTAATAAATTAATATTGGCACTTACATCTAAACTAGGTAACTGACAAACATTACAATACAAAGATGTTAATGCGATATTCGCGCTAAGGTTTAAGCTACTCAACGTATTATTACTACATTCTAATTCCGTCAGATTGACAAAAGCCTCTATCCCTTCCATGCTAGCAATTCCTTGATTAGCAACACTAATTGTCCCTGTATAAGCCGTTGCTTCTGTTACTTGAATTACGGTATCGTTATTGGTGTTAATGGTTAAATCGCTTACTAAAGCAGCTTTAAAATTAGCATCAGGGATGTTTACTATTTGAGCGAACAAAGTATTAGACAAGAATAACCAAAGTAGAGACAAATATAAAGATGTTTTCATTTTTTATTTTTTTAAAAAATTATTAAAGCTGTCTAAATGCACCCCACTTTTCTTATAAACAACAGAGCATCACAATTATAAAATTATAAGAAGTAATCCAAAAACAGTACCTTTCATTTTAGTAAATTTAGAACACAAAACACTTATTAAGATGTCTAAAAAAACACATACAATTGATAGTTTGAAAGTAACCCTAGCACAAGCAGGTTTTAAGAATGTGTATGCGCACAAGAGTGGTTACCTAATTGTAAAAGACTCGGATCCTGTAAAAGTGCAAATAGATATTAATACAAGGGGTACGATTTCAATTCAAAAAAAATTCCCTCAAATTGGTAGTTCGGTGCAAGTATTGAGCACCTTCTTTTTTATTATAATAGGATTTATGGGGTATTTCTCCTACCCTCTCATAACTGCTGTTGTGCTAGGACAACTGATTTCTTTCTTTTGGTTTCAACCTAAAATTAATAACTTAAAAAAAGAAATTGAAAATGTTGTTTTTTAATCCAGTTTACAAATCCTTATAAAAATAACGCTTTTTTGTCGACTTTTGCACGACTTCAAACAGAAGTTTTCTTTTTAATCATTCAAAATTGAGGTAGATACAATGCAAGTTGCTATTATAGGAGGAGGTGCAGCAGGTTTCTTTGCTGCCATTGCTGCCAAAGAAAATTATCCTGATGCTCAGGTTGTTATTTTGGAAAAATCTAAAAAATTACTTTCCAAAGTAAAAGTTTCTGGTGGTGGACGTTGTAATGTCACCAATGGCTGTACTTCCATTAAAGAATTGGTAAAGGCTTATCCAAGAGGAAATAAAGCCTTGAAAAAAGCATTTCAAGTTTTTAACACCCAACATACAATGGACTGGTTTGAGTCTAGAAATGTTCCTTTGGTTATACAGGAAGACAATTGCGTTTTTCCCATTTCTCAAAATTCTCAATCAATTATTGATTGTTTCTTGGAAGAAGTCCGTCGACTAGGGGTTCAAATTGAAGTAGGTAATGCAGTTAAAACAATTGTGCCAGTCGAAAATGGGCTTGAACTAAGTTTAAGCAAAGGAGATTTAAAGCCTAGACACTTTGATAAGGTCATTGTAGCAACAGGTGGCTCTCCTAAATTGCAAGGGCTAGAATGGTTGGCTGCTTTGGGGCACAAAATCGAACCTCCCGTTCCTTCTTTATTCACCTTCAATATGCCCAAAGAGTCGATCACGGGATTGATGGGAATTGTAGTAGAGCAAACCAAAACTAGTATTCAAGGCACGAAACTCAAATCAGACGGCCCCCTTTTAATCACACATTGGGGCATGAGTGGTCCTTCTATTCTCAAACTTTCTGCATTTGGCGCACGTCTACTCAGTGAATGCGATTATTCTTTTAACGTACAAGTTAATTGGGTCAATGAATTGAATAATGCATTGGTTACTGAAAAAATAACAGAAATCATCCAAGCACATCCCAATAAACTACTCACCAACTATCGCCCTTACTTACTTCCAGAGCGACTTTGGCATTACTTACTAGAAAAAAGTGAACTGCCTGTCAACAAAAAATGGTCAGAATTAGGAAAAAAAGGACTGCATAAATTAGTAGCCTTACTAACCAACGATACTTATGCTGTTCAAGGAAAAACAACCTTTAAGGAAGAGTTTGTGACTTGTGGTGGAGTTAGTTTAGAGAGTATTCAAACCAAAACAATGGAGAGCAAGGTTTGCCCTAATCTTTATTTTGCAGGCGAGGTCATGGATATTGATGGTATTACAGGCGGCTACAATTTCCAAGCAGCTTGGACAACCGCTTTTATTGCTGGTAAACTACTCTCCTAAAAGGCATTCCCTCTCAATTAACACTAAGTTAACAATAGAGTAACAATCAACCAATATAACAAGGGTATCTTTAAGGTATTATTAATTGTAAGGATAGAAAAAAATAACTTATTGTCATTGGCACTAATTTAATTTAGAATGACCCTCTAATACCAAAAAAACTACGTACTTTCGCCCCATTAAATATAAAGTGTATGGTTGGTAAAGTTTCATGAATGCAAAATTCGATCTACCAACAATGTTCAACAGACAACAAAAAGTAAAAAATGGATTTCAACTTTGGAAGTGTTCTTAATATCATAGGATCTTTAGCCTTCTTTATTTATGGTATGAAGATGATGAGCGACGGTATCCAACGTGCAGCAGGCTCACAACTTAGAAGTATTTTAAGAACCATGACCCAAAATCGGTTTTTAGGTGTTTTTACAGGTTTTTTAATTACACTACTTATACAATCTTCTTCCGCCACTACTGTAATGACCGTAAGTTTTGTAAATGCGGGTTTACTATCTTTGACCGAATCTGCGGGGGTAATGATTGGGGCTAATATTGGTACGACCATTACAGGTTGGATTGTTTCTGTCCTTGGTTTCAAAGTAAAATTATCTGCTTATTCTATCCCTTTATTTGCTTTTGGAGTCCCTATGGTTTTTATAGGAAAAGGAAAAGTGAAGTATTGGGGACAATTTATCATTGGTTTTGCCATCTTGTTTTTGGGTTTAAGTGAGTTAAAAAGTGCTGTTCCTGATCTAAAAGGGAATCCTGAAGCACTTGAGTTCTTGGCTCAATATACACAATGGGGCATTTTCTCTAGAATTTTATTTGTTATTGTTGGAACCTTATTGACTATTGTGGTGCAATCTTCTAGTGCCTCTATGGCCATTACTTTGACACTTTGTGCCAATGGTCTGTTGCCTTTTGATGTGGCCGCAGCTATGATTTTGGGGGAGAATATCGGTACAACAATAACCGCAGAGTTAGCCTCCTTGATTGGGAATACTTCCGCTCGACGTTCGGCAAGGATTCACTCTTTGTTTAATACCCTTGGAGTCACTTGGATGGTCATTGTGCTACCTTGGTTTTTGCCTTTTTTGTCTGACACCATGCAAAATATGTTTCCTAATTTCTTTGGAGACCCCTATACAAATGCTGCTGCCATTCCATTATCTTTAGCCGCTTTCCATACGGCTTTTAATACGATTAACGTTTGTTTAATTTTGCCTTTTGTTCCTTTATTAGTCCGCGCTGCTACTTATACGGTTAAGGATAAAGACAGTGATAGTACTGAAAAATTGCAGTTCATCACGAATGGGAATTTGACACCAGAATTGAATACAGATGCTGTTCAAAAAGAAACAGCGCATTTTGGCGATGTAATTGGTAGAATGAATGGTTTCTTAAAAACTTCTTTGAATACTATTAATAGTAAAGAAAAAGAAGAAGCCATCAAACGCCTCTTTAAATACGAAGAGATTTCGGATATGATGGAGATTGAAATCACAGAGTATATTACCAATTTAACAGATAAAGAAATTACTTCAGATACTTCTACTCGTTTGAGAAGTTACATGAATATTGCTAATGATTTGGAGCGTATCGCTGATATTTATTTCCAAATTGCTAAAACATTGGAACAAAAAATTGAAGAACGCATTTATTTCTTGCCAGAACAACGCAATGGCTTAAATAAAATGTTAGAGCTAGTAGACAAAGCGTTCCAAGAAATGAACAACAACTTAACCGTTGCTGATTATAGTACGGTTGATAAAACAGCGGCTCGTCAACTAGAAGATGCAATTAATACACTTAGAGATCAATTGCGTTCAAACAACCTAGATCGTTTGGGCAAACCTGATTATAAAGTTAAATCAGCTATGATTTATAACAATTTATTTTCTTCTTTAGAGCGTATTGGAGATCATATTATTAATGTTACAGAATCTGTTGTTGGCGAAATTTAACCACTTGAAGAATGGGCAATTTGAAAATGATTCTGATAAAGACATTTTCAAATTGCTCAATTATTCTTGTAAAACTGTTGAATCAGAAGACTTCAACTTTAATGATTTTCTAGTCTAGAATACTTTCCTGTAACTATATTTATTTTTTAATTAATGAATCCAAATATTGAAGGGCATATTTTCGAGATGGGTTGTTTTTTTCAGAAGTATCAAGTATTTTCACAAACTCCTTCTCATAAACAATGACAAATTCACTCCAAAACCAGTATGGATTAATAATTAAATACCCACTTTCGATTTTCCAACCTTCGCTTAATTTATGATTTAGAAAGACATTTTTTGCTCGATATCCATGAGTGAAACTAGTCCTTAGATATTTATAAAAAATCGTTGCATAATTTTTTATTGAGCTGATATCTTCATTAGTCCAATACCCCTGCATCTGTTTCTTAAACGTCTTAGTCATAGGTCTAGAAAATACAGGGTCTATTTTTTTAAAAACTTCAATTGATCCCTTTCTTGAAATATCTTCATTCTTGTGTTTATTGGTATCAATAATAATTCTGCCTAAAGTTTCACAAGCTATACAGGTTAGAACCGTTAAAGGATAAGGACTATTTACAAGAAGTTTATCATTTTCTTTTGCTGCAAGGTTTCCAATCTGTCTAATTAAAATATCATCTAGTCTTAATCTGAGAATTTGTATTTTTTTGCTATCATCGGTTAATTTTCTCACGTCTCCAAATGTAGTATTTGCCGCAAAAATTACTTGATCAGGTATAGCCATAAGTTACTTTTAAGGGTCTTTGACAAATCATGTGGTAATATATTAACCCTCTTCTTTTGCTAGACTATGTGAGTCGTACCTTATATCCAGTTTTATAACTGTGAGAAGTGACTTAAATACTAAACTTACACACTATTTGTTAAAGAATGGTTTCTAATTATTAATCCCCTAACCAAATACTTAGTTATACTTCGGTTAGATAGTTGCTATATATCATGTTGTAAAGAGAACTTAGGTCAAAAAAAATAATTCAATTTGCTCGCCTATACCTTCGTTGAGAGAATTGAATATTACACTTTTAGTTCTCCTATACACAACGTTAATTTATTAAAACATATACAAAATAAGTAATCGTTCATAAAAAATTATAGTCCAAATGATAATTATTTTTATCCATACTTTTTCTGCCCACTTACTTATGAATTATTATTCAATGTAAATTAAATTACCTAACATTTGTTTTTCAATAATAACAAAGCAAATTTTCTTTACTGTGAAAATCGTGAAACACTCAAATATATTGTGAGCATTTCCAAATAAAATCAAACAATTCCCTTTATTCCTTCCCCTTTACAATCACTACTTCCTCTCCTTTCAACCAAGCTTTTACCAATGCAGTATTTGTAGTAATTGGCACTAATACAAAGTTCGAAAAGCCAGTCAAAATATCAGAGTCATTGGCATAATCAATCTCTACCTGACCACTCTTTCCATAACTAGACTGTATAAAATAACACTCTTGTTCTCGGTAATAAAGATAGCCTACATGACTGTGTCCCAAACCAATAAAATACAAACCTTCTTCACAACGTTTTTGAACTTTAGGTACAAAACCTTCAAAACCGCCTGTTAAGTCAATAGATATAAGCTCTTCTTCCATTGCCAAGCTACGAGCTTCAGAAACAGGACCTTGCTGTGCCAATTGATACCGATTTAGGTTAAAACCTACATGTAATAAATTCGTTGAAACAAAATAGCTACAACCTATCGCTCCTTGATTAGGGATTGCAGAATAACCATCAAAAGACCAAGTTGTTCCATACCAATGCGGAAATAGCCCATTGATTAATTGTTCCGTAATATAAATTCCTGCACGTACTTGAACCTTCTTCTTTTCTATCGTATTTTTTGCTGCCTTATAAGTTTCTTGCAATTTTTTTTGCTTGGTGCGAATAGCTTGTTTGGTTGTCGTATAAGAAGTTATTTTCTCTAATTTAGGAATCGGCAAACGGCTACTATCTTGTAAAATATATTTATGATAAGTTGCTGCCCACTTTAGTTTAAATTCTTGATCAAGTGGTTGCTGTTGCAAATCATAAACAAGAGTCCCTAAAGGGCATAAAGATAGTAAGTACACAAAGAAGATGTTCATAATCAATAAATCAAATGAGATAATATACTCTTATTTCTTTTACACTCCTTAACGACAAAAGACTTTATTAGTTACCTCTGAGATGCCCAAAATTTCCAAAAAGGCTTTTTTTGATATTGTTTAAGTAATTTTATTAGATCCTTATGTTGTTTCCTTTTGGCAACTTTCAAAGCTGTTTCTGTACTAAACCCAGCAGGAATGCTAGCATCCGCCCCATTTTCTAATAAAAATTTTGCTACTTCTATCTGTTCAAACTCAACACTTTCTATCAATGGAGTAGTCAACAATTCTGGATGCTGATAATTAGGATTTACTCCTTGGTTGATGTGATAACGCACCAAATCTAAGTCGCCTCGTTGGGCTGCATCTAATAAATCTTTCCAATCTCCAGCTGCCATATTATTTAAATTTTATTTCCAAAGATATTGTTGTTGAACCCAAATAGGACGCATTTTTTCAAAGATAAAAAAGCCACTACAAGCTTTATAATCGTACTTCTTTTCTAAACTCAAAAAATATCGTTCTACTCCTTTTACATAAGGATCTTCTCCTTGCCAACTAGAGGGAACATTTTTAAGTAGAGCGCCTTCTTGAAAAAAGTGACTCATACGAGAATGTTTTCCTACCTGCATATAATCAGCAAAAAGCTTATAAGCTCCATGAGACTTAGCAACTTCTTCTGCCGTCCATTGATAAGTAGAAATGCGTTTTTTCTGCGCTTCAGTATGCAAATCTGCGATGTTATGCGGTGCATATTTGGCTAATTTCCCTCTATCAGTATGTTTATCTATCGCATACTCTGGAATCGAAAACTGTCGCCGTTCTAAGATTTCAGATGCCTCATTATCATAAAGCTGTTGAATCGGAATCGGAATTTCGTCTATAGAGGGTATTAATTTTTTTTCGTAAGTCAATCGTTCACGGTTGCAACATAACAAAACGGCAAAGGCTAACATCAAATTGGGAGAACCTACTTTTCCTAAATACAACTGAAATAGGATTTTAAACAAAGTTGATAAATCCTTGTCTTCTTTGACCACTTCAAATAAAATATACCAACTAAAAATAGCCATTTTTTTACTCCATTTACTATCAATTTTCAAAGGCTTGTTGAGTCCCAAATATTGGAGCAACCAAGGCAATCGCTTTGTTTCCTCTGTTGATAAATTAATAATATTGCAAAAATAATAGGCATTTGTTGCATCTCCTTGTTCCAAACAAACGACTAATTGCAATAAAGCAGCCTGTATATCAACTTCCTTTTCGACCATTTGTTCAAATAAATTGATTCCAAATAATTGCTCAATTTTTTCTTGCCAATCTTTGCTTGGCATACTTTTTTTCCACTTTTCAGTAGGTTTGGGTTGAAAATAATTGTACAGTAATAAATTATCTACAATTCTATTTTTTGAAACTTTTGATAAAACATAAACCATACGTATAGTAAGTTCTCTTGCCAAAGCGGGGTTGGTTGCAGGTACCTTAGTCCATTGTTCGTATAGTGGGAATAAATCCAATGCTAAAAAGGGGGCGGCTACACCAATGTCCTCTGCAATAATCGTCCATAAACGGCTATAAAGTATGTGCTTAAATCCTTGGTTTAACTCTCCCGCCCAAAACAAAGCTTGCTCGGTATCACAACGTCGGATGCTCTTTTGTAGGGCAGAAACAACGTCATCAAATTTGTATAAATTAGTCGTGTGTAAATGTGCTGGCATGTGCACAAGATAAGAATTGGTTCTTTACTAAAAAAATTCCTAGAATATCTTTACCTTTTGGAACCTTTTAAGGTATTCATATTGTTAAAAACAAATACCTAGAATTCGTAATTATCACCATTTCAATGAAAAATGGATCATTTTTTGGTCAATTAATGTTAAAATGAACATTTTTCCAAAAAACAGGGAACCATCTCTAACAGATAGGTATTGAACCTGTTAGACTTGTACGAACAAAGGTTTTTTTTAATACAATTTATAGCTCTTTGACAATTTTTGTGATAATACTTTGACAACGGTAGTACTTAAAAATTACATCCATGAACTACTATAAAATATAATCATCTTCCTTTTGTTATCACAAAACTTGTTCTTGAACCGTAATAATTAACATCAAACAACAAACAACAAACTCTTTTGCTCAAGCAGGTATAATATGATCCTAAGTTTCGATGAAATAGCCAACTGGCAAGTATTTGAAGATTTAGTTGCTGCCTATTTTAAATACATTCAAGAAGATAGTAGCAATAACATCACTGAAGTACGAGTAGAACCTTCGGGAGAAGGTACAGATGGTGGTCGTGACATACTCGTTACTTTTCGAGTATCGGATTCTATTGACATTTTTGAACGTAAATGGGTTATTCAGTGTAAGTTTTATACCAATTCATTGTCAAAAAGAGATATCGCTACTGTTAATATTCCAAGTTTGATTCACGAGTATGGTGCAGATGGTTACTTGTTGGTTTGTAAAAATGGAGTTACTTCTAATGTGAGTAATATGTTTGAAAATTTTCGACGTAAATGTCGTTTAAAATATACCTACGAAATTTGGACAGGATCTGATTTTTTACGTAGAATTCGTTTGAATGATGAAATTTTGGCAGAGTTTTTTCCTGCTTATTATAGAAGCTTGTAAAAAACTTGCTAATTGAGCAACAATTTGATGCTCTACAACGTATCATCAAGGCTAAGTATTTTTTACAAAAGCCTTTTAGAACAATATTTCCGAACTAAAAAAAAGTACATGAAAGCCTATTTTTCTTCATCGGTGCCAGACGATGAACAATACATATTAAGTGCGCTCTCTAAGAGAATTAGCAGCAATGGTATTGCACCTACTTCTGGTTACCACAAGTTTGGACAAAATAATAGCGAACTTGCTTTTCACGAAATTGGCAAAGCCAATTTGTTTATTGGAGTAATTACAAGTAATAGTTCTGAAATTGAACGAGTTTACAATGAGTGGCAATTTGCCTTAAAGTCTGAAACACCTGCTTTGTTATTAATCGAAGATACCGTTGATACCGACGATTTTCCATTAATTAACAAGAACCCTGATGTGATTCGATTTAATAGATCGTCTAAAACTAATCTGAATAAAACCATTCAAATGGTACGCGCCAAAAGCGATGCAGCAAACAATCGAGTTGAAAATGCTCCTTTTGTAAGGGAAGCTGCTTGGTTTATTGGTGGACCTGTTGCCATTACCCTTTTAAATATTCTGTAATCCTAATTTTCTCAACTAGGATTACAGATTTCTTTTTTCCTGCTTAATAAATTTAGTGCCTATTTTTATATCTCTACATAAGAAATAGCTTAAATATATCGTTACTATAACAACTCTCCCTTTAGCTTCTAGCATAGTATTTGTTTGTTATAATAAACACATCACCACACAACATTTCCAAAAAAAGAAAACAAATTCAATAGATTGTTTGTATATTAAAAGTTCTAAGATCATTTTCTAAAACAACATTGTTTTTAATCTGTTCTTAATCAATCCTCTAGTATGGACATTTAATCCTATTATAATCTATAAAACTTCCTAAAGAATATCAGCTTATGCACATTCAATTGGCTTTCACCTTACTATTAACACTCCTAAGCACCTCCTTGTTTGCTCAAGAAAAAGGTTGCTTAGAAGGAAACTGTGAAAATGGTTGGGGTATTTATGAATATTATGTTGGAGAAACTTATCAAGGTCGCTATGAAGGAAACTTCTTAGAGGGACTTCGTTCTGGCAAAGGAAAATTTATTTATTCGAATGGGGATAAATATGAAGGTAACTGGGCTGCAGGAAAGCCAAATGGGCTTGGTGCTCGGATTGCGAAAAATGGAAAAATGAAAGTCGGAACTTGGGAAGATGGGAAATTAGTAGCGCGCCAAAAAGAGGAAATTAGTATAGAATGTTTAGTGGGAAACTGCAAAGAGGGCTATGGCAAATCTAAAGATAATCATGGCAATGTTTATAACGGTGAATTTACTAAAGGAGCCTATAGTGGCTTTGGTGAAATGCGCTATAATAATGGCGATCGTTACAAGGGAATTTGGCAGGATGGACGCAAACATGGCCAAGGATCTTACTACTTTAATAATGGTCATGTAAATACGGGAAGATTTGAGGCTGGTGAATATACCCACAACAAAATGAAAATTTGGGCATTAGTTGTTGGCGTAGCCGATTATCAACATTTCCAAAAACTAAATTACACCACTAGAGATGCTCAACGAGTTTATGCTTTTTTTAGAAGTATAGAAGGAGGGGCTGTTCCTGAAGATCAAATTGAACTATTGTTGGATAAAGATGCTACAGCATTTAATATTATGAATACTGCGGCAGATCTTTATGAGCAAGCTGATAGCAATGATTTAATTATTTTCTACTTTGCAGGTCATGGAAAAAATGGTGCCTTCTTGCCTTATGATTATGATGGAACCAACTCTAATTTGCTTTATCATGGTTTGGTCAATTCATTGCTAAAAGATAGTCCTGCTAAATACAAGCTCTGTGCTGTCGATGCTTGCCACTCTGGAAGCTTTGACATGAATACCGTTATTTCTTATCAAGATTACCTAAGAAATTATAATACAGAAGGGGAAGCGATGGGCAATCCTTTAGCCTCTACTCGCTCTAGCAAAAATGTTCGAGAGCGAATCAAAGATTATTACAAGAGTTTTGATGGAGTCAAAGGCGGTTTGGCTGTGATTATGTCTTCTGCTTCAGAAGAAATATCTTTAGAAGCCAACAAATTACAACAAGGTGTATTCAGTTATTACTTCATCCAAGCTATGAAAGGAGCTGCAAATAAAGCCAATGATCTTGGCAAAAAAGATAATGTTATTGATGTCCAAGAATTGTATAAGTTTATTGAAAAAAATGTTCGCAACTTTACTTATGGATTCCAACATCCATTAATTTATGGCGAGTATGACCAACATATGCCTGTTGGTTTGCTGAAACGCAAACAATAGCCCAAAGTTAGATTTTATAACTTTAGATCAAAACCCTCTTTATCCCTAGGGATAAAGAGGGTTTTATATACTCCTCCCTTTCTTTCTTTTTTAGCTTTTTTTTTTGTATACTTACAATACAATTATTCGTGGAGTTTTATGTTTTTTAATAAAAAACATAAAAACACATCTTTTATTAGGCTGATTATCAAATGATGAATATTTTAATTACTAAAGCATATCTACCTGATAATCAACCTCATAAATTTTCTTCACGAAATAGGCAATACTAAATACTCCATTATATAGTTTTTTAACATTTTTCACAGTTCTGCCTTTTTATAGACTTGTCTCGGATCGTTTATATTTGATGAGCAAATGGGCTATTTGCATTGATGTCAAATCATAAATTTTTTCTTTGACAACGTTCTCCATTTTAAAAGTGGTCGACTGTTTCTTTGTTAGAAAATATTTTAAAACAATTAAATTGAAACAAATTATGTCAATTCTAATCGAAAGAGCTTCTTTTGAGGATAGAGCAGAGTTCTTCCATAAGAACCGGTTTCTTATCGCTCGACTCTTAGATGATTTAGCTGAAACAGCTAAAAAACCTAAGCGGAAAAAGAAGGCTGAAACTAAATCGAAATCCAAAGCCAAGGCTAAACCAAAACCGAAAGCAAAGGCAAAGGCTAAACCGAAAGGAAAAGCTAAATCAGCAGCAAAGCCAAAAGAAACTCCAGCCGTAAAAGATAAAAAACCTAAAATTGAAGAAATCGTAGAAAACAACATTACAGAAGTTGCTTTACACGATGTCAATGCAGAAGCAGCAGAAAAGGCTTCTACACCAACAAATACGCCTGACGATTTAACAAAGGTCAATGGCTTAGGTACTAAAATGGTTGAAAGTCTTAGTACTGCAGGAATTAACTCTTTTGAACAATTAGCAAATCTAACTAAAAAACAGGTTGCTCAATTGGGAGAAACTATTAGAGGATTTGCTTCTGCTTATGAAAGAAAAGATTTCAAGAAACAAGCAAAAGAGCTAGGTAAATAAGCTCTAAATAAATACATTTAAGGTAATGTCATTGGGCTTGACATTACCTTTTTTTTTGTTTATAACCTTCCTGTCTTATACGCTTGTTACGCCAATGTTTAAATTTCTATATACTACTACTATCTTTTGTTATACCCTATTCATTTATTTAGCGGCTCTAATGGGCAATCAAAAAGCAAAAAAATGGAAGAATGGTCGTCAAGGTATTTTCAAAAAACTAAGAGAGGCTTTTGCTGATAATTCAGCCCCTGTCCTTTGGGTACATTGTGCTTCTTTGGGGGAGTTTGAACAGGGACGTCCTGTAATAGAAGCATTAAAATCCAACAACAATAACCTAAAAGTATTGCTAACGTTCTTCTCTCCTTCTGGTTATGAGATTCGACGGTACTATGCTCATGCAGATTGGGTTTTTTATCTTCCTGCCGATTCTAAAAAAAATGCAGCTCAATTTATTTCAATTGTAAAACCTCAGCAAGTACTTTTTGTCAAATATGAATTTTGGTATTATTACCTAACTACTTTACAAGCGCAAAAAATTCCTACTTATCTCATCTCAGCAGTTTTTCGTTCTAATCAAGTATTCTTTAAATGGTATGGTGGACTTTTCCGTGAAATGCTATTTTGTTTTGATGCTATTTTTGTGCAAAACAAAAAATCCTTAAACTTAGTCCAACAACTCCATTATTCAGCCGTTTATTTGGCTGGAGACACCCGACTAGATAGAGTCTTAGCAATAAAGAAACAAGCACAGCCATTTCCAATTGTAGAAACATTCTGTAACCATACGTATACTATAGTAGCAGGAAGTACTTGGTCTCCTGATGAAACTATTTTAGTTGATGTTTTAAAAGCATTTCCTAAGAACAAGTTAGTTATTGCCCCCCATCAAATTGATGAAAAACATCTACAAGAAATCGAAAAATTATTTGCTTTTACAAACAGCATTCGATATTCCAACGTTACTCATATCACATCCTTGACAGACATTTCAGTTTTATTAGTTGATAATATTGGGATGCTCAGTTCTATTTATGCTTATGCTAATGTCGCCTATATTGGTGGTGGCTTTGGAGCTGGATTGCACAATATCTTAGAAGCCGCTGTTTTTGAGATTCCGGTGCTTTTTGGTCCTAATCATCATAAGTTTCAAGAAGCAAGTGATTTAATTATAGAAGGGGTTGGATTTGAAGTCCTTCAAGCACAAGATGCCATTAAATACCTTCAAGCCCTCAAAACTCCAAAAGCTTCTTCTAAAGTCCAAGAAAGTGCACACTTCTATTTTCAAAAATATAGTGGCGCAAGTGCTATGATTGTAGCGCATTTGAAAATAAAAAATGACAACAGTAGCCGCTTTCCTGCCTTATAACCTTCAAAATATCAAATACCTAAGACTCTTCCTACAAGAAGTTCTTTTCAAATATTATTTGCAAAGGGCTTCTTCTTCTTTAATTTCTAATGTGAACTGCATTTGGTACAATGTTAGAATATACTCTATCTGATAAAGGAGGTTAATCCATATAATCTTCATCTCTAATTTTCATGAAACCAATATAAATACTAATTTTGCGCTCTTCCAACAAGGAACAATTATCAATACATACTAATTTTGAATCAAAGCTTGTTACTATACAACGATTCTAATCATTCAGAAAAACACAACCTACTATGACATTAAAATATCTATTTGTTGTTTGTCTTTTGGCAAGCTTAACTAGTGCCTGTACAGTTTCTAGGACAACTACTAGCTCTAAACCAGCAACGGCTGCTGGTAGTTCTGAAGCAGCAAAATATAAAATTTCAGGACCGTCTAATGCCGTTGCTTATGTAGAACAATACAAACGAATCGCCGTGGCAGAAAGCCTTCGAACGGGGATACCTGCAAGTATAAAATTAGCACAAGGAATTTTAGAATCAGGCTATGGTGGCAGCCCTTTGGCTAAGAAGTCTAACAATCACTTTGGTATCAAATGTGGTAGTGGTTGGAGTGGTAAAAAAATACAATACAAAGGGAGCTGTTATCGGGTATTCAAAAACGGAAACGATGCTTACAAAGAGCATTCTTATTTTTTAGTAAAAAGTAGCCGTTACAAAGACTTGTTTAAGTTAAAACGCAACGATTACAAAGGTTGGGCTAAAGGGCTACGAAAGGCTGGTTATGCTACCAACCCTAAATACCCATCTATTTTAATTGAATTGATTGAACGTTATAAACTATACAATTACGATAAATAAGGGTACTCTGGTATCTTTTGCCAAGGTTTATGGTTTTGTCTTTTTTATAAAACTAGCGGCATGGTTATAAGTAGAAAACCGTAAGTGATTATTTAATAACACTTACGGTTTTCTACTAAAGCAAATCCTCCAAGCCATGTATCAAATATAATACTGTAGCTTACTTTAAATATTTTTCCAACCAAGCATCTTGCTCCCACAACAAATGCAAAATAGATTCTTTGGCGCTATAACCATGACTCTCCTTTGGCAACATCACCAATCTAGCCGTTGCTCCTAAACCTTTTAAGGCATTAAAATAGCGTTCTGACTGTAAAGGATACGTTCCTGAATTATTATCCGCCTCTCCGTGAATCAACAACATAGGCGTTTTCATAGTATGAGCGTGCATAAAAGGAGACATCGCATTGTAAACTTTAGGTGCTTCCCAGTAATTTCGTTCTTCACTCTGAAAACCAAAAGGGGTTAACGTACGGTTATAGGCACCACTTCGAGCAATTCCAGCTGCAAACAAATCACAATGCGACAACAAGTTAGCCGTCATAAAAGCCCCATATGAATGCCCGCCAACGGCCACACGATTGCGATCAATATATCCAAGTGTATCGACTGCATCTATGGCAGCTTTTGCATTTGCGACAAGCTGTTCGATAAATTCATCATTTGGTTCTTCGTCTCCTTCGCCGACAATCGGGAAAGCAGCATCGTCTAATACGGCATATCCACGCATCAAATAATACAACGGCGAACCATACCACGGAAATGTAAATTCGTTTGGTGAAGCCGTTACTTGACCAGCACTCGATTTATCCTTAAATTCTTGTGGATAAGCCCACATCAACATCGGCAGTTTGTATTTATTCGCTTTTTCATAGTTAGGCGGTAA
>ENA-ORXM01001006-ORXM01001006.1-marine-metagenome-genome-assembly--contig:-NODE-1006-length-42673-cov-5.293666_pt1 | contig 42673 bp, 35 predicted proteins | sample MGYA00237867_ERZ511480 | MGnify/ENA primary metagenome ERZ511480 (study PRJEB26309, sample SAMN06266103) | marine metagenome | isolation source: Algal blade | place: United Kingdom:Sidmouth, United...
AAAAATAGCTCAAAATATTAAAAACCGAAAGAAATAATAGAAGATGATTTTTAGTGAGCGAGTTTTGCAATGGTCTCGTATTAATTAAAAAACCATGAAAGTAAAAAGATTCAAATTGCCCCGTGTACAACGTATTTTGAATCTTTTTGTTCACTATATAAAATTAAAAATTAGTAGTTTCTTACACTAGTAATATAATTATCTACCCCTAATTGTAGTTCGCTAATAGCACTAAACTGCTTTTTTACATATTCAATTTCATTAGTTACTATTTGTTTCTGCTCCTTAAATAAATTAAGTATTTCTGTATTTGTCCTCTCTAGCATGTTCATTTTATACTTTAAACCTTCACTCTGTTCAAATAAACTGTTCGTTTTAGGTTCATTCATATATGAACATAATTTTTTTCGAATTTGAGATAATGTATGATCATTTCTCTCTAATTGAACTATACAATTTTTAGGTTCCGTTAAATCAGTACTTATTTTTTTCGATAGTATTGAGTTCATATTTATATTTAATTTAGGGGATTTTGAGTTACTAATCGTTTCTACTAATCACTACAACACAAAAGTAGGAATAATATTACTTAAATATGTTTTATTTCAACTTTTTTAGACAAACTACATTGTTAAAATGGTAATTATTTAACGTTTCATCCTTTATTATATTTCCCTTGTCCCATATTTTACATAAAAACAAAAAAATCCAGATACGTATGTATCTGGATTTTGATTAATTATTCTTAAAAAAACTATTTAGTTTTTTCCAATGCTTCCTTCTTTAAAGTTTCATTCGCAACAATTGCTAATTCTACACGCCTGTTTTTTATTTTTCCTTCAGCTGTAGTATTATCTGCTATTGGCTGACTCTCGCCATACCATTTAGTAGTAAACCTACTAGAATCTAGCCCTTTCGTTATCAAATAGTTTGTTACAGATTCTGCACGCTGTTGTGACAATTTTAGATTGTATTCATCACTTCCACCGCTATCCGTATGTCCTTCTACTAAAACATTAGAATCAGGATATTCCTTAAAAATAGCCACTAAGCGATCTAAAGTAGCTGCAGAAGTTCCCTTTACATTAGATTTATTTGTATCAAAATACACACCAGCATCTTCGTTGAAAATTACATTAATTCCTTCTCCAACACGCGTTACTTCGGCACCTGGAATTTCCTCCTCAATTCTTTCCGCTTGTCTGTCCATTCGGTCACCAATATAACCACCAGCAACACCACCAACAACACCACCAATAATTGCTCCTAATGCTGTATTTCCTTTTTTACCTAGATTATTACCTAAAATACCACCAAGGATAGCACCCCCAGCGGTACCAATAACAGCACCTTTCTGTTTTTTATTTGCATTTTTAACTGTGCTACAACTAGTAACTAATATAGCACACATAAAAACAGTTATGCTTTTTATTAAAATTGATTTATTCATTATTATTATTTTTTGTGAATTCATATACTAAAGTTACTAAATTTCCATCAACTGATGCATTTGATTTTAGAATCATTTTATCATTTAATAAAGTAGCTATATTTAAACGATAACCAACTTTTCCGGAGATATCTTTGAATTTTTCGTCAATGAATTTAAATTGTAACTGACTCGTATAACTTTCGGAATTGTTTATAACGGACCATCTAATAAAACGGTCTCCGCCATTACACGAATCAGAGGAAGTAATAGTATACTGTCCTGTGCTATTGTTGTTTCTAAAAAACCATTCGCTACCCTCAAAACATTCTGCTTGTGCATCGTTAAAAAGTACCGATTTAAAATTTCCAGTATTGTTCTCGTAAGAGATATTACTTAATATCCACGATCCATTTATAATAGCTCTATCTTGTCTTACGGGCTTTTTAATGGAGCAAGAAGATAAGATTACGAGCAATGCTATTAATGATAGGCAATTTCTTTTCATCTATATTATATTTTTATTAAAATTTCCTACAAAGATATACGTAGTTTGAAAATAAATAGTCTTAAATCAATAATATTTTATAAAATCGATGAAATACATACTGTTTTTTTGGTAACTCTCTTAATTTATATTTAATTGTATTTTTGATATATCATGAAATTAAATATGTATGAAAGAAACTAAACATCAACACTTTATAATTTATAAACCCTATGGTTATTTAAGTCAATTTATTAGTAACGATGTAAAAAGTCATAAAAAACGCTATTTAGGGGAATTACATGATTTCCCCAAAGGATTAATGGCAGTCGGACGCCTAGATGAAAAATCTGAAGGTTTATTAGTATTAACAACCAATGGAAAACTAAGTAATACTGTTAATAGCGCTAAGTTTGAAAAAGAATATTATGCTTTAGTTGATGGTCATATCACCCAAGAAGCGCTTAATAAAATAGAAACAGGAGTTGAAATAGGTTTTGAAGGCAAAAAATACCAAACTAAGCCTTGTAAAGTCAAAAAAATAGAAACTACACCACAATTACCTATACGTTCCAAAAAAGTACGAGATAATCGACATGGACCTACCACATGGATTTCAGTAATACTAACCGAAGGCAAATTTAGGCAGGTACGTAAAATGACTGCAGCCGTTGGTTTTCCTACCTTACGTTTAGTTCGTGTACGAGTAAATACTATAACATTAGAAACTATGAAAGTTGGAGAAATACAAAAAATAGATGAATCCAAATTACTTTTTTAATTAAATAAAAGCCCCTTTTTCTCTGAGAGAAGGTTGAGATGAGATGGATTTTCTCAAAAAAATCAGTTCAAATAATAGCATTAATACGCCAATAACGCCAGTAATTCCTCCTCAAATCTACCTTTAGGTAAGTAATTATTTTCTAAATTTTTAGCAAACGGAATGGGTGTTTCTAAACTCGCTACACGTTTTATAGGTCCATCTAAAAACTCAAAGCAATTTTCTGTTACTAACGCAGAGATGTCACTAGCAATACCACCAAACATGCTATCTTCCTGTAGAATTAGTAATTTTCCTGTTTTTTTAACTGATCTATAAATTGCTTCTGTATCTAAAGGCTGTAAAGTTCGTAGGTCTATCAAATCTGCCGATATGTTAAGATGCTTTTCTAAAATTTCAATAGCCCAATGTACCCCTGCACCATAGGAAACTATAGTTATCTCCTCTCCTTCTCTAATTAAACTAGCTTCTCCAAAGGGTAAGGTGTAGTAATCTACAGGTACTTCTTGATAGATGTTACGGTACAATCCTTTGTGTTCAAAAAACAGCACAGGATTAGGGTCGTTAATAGCCGTTGCCAATAAACCTTTGGCATCAATAGGAAAAGCAGGGTATACTACTTTTAATCCAGGTGTTTTTGTAAACCATGCTTCATTAGTCTGTGAATGAAAAGGTCCTGCACCTACGCCACCACCACAAGGCATGCGAATAACTACATCTGCATTTTCTCCCCAGCGGTAATGCGATTTTGCTAAAAGATTTACAATAGCATTGAATCCACTACTTGCAAAATCTGCAAATTGCATTTCTACAACTGCTTTTATACCGTTAATAGATAATCCCATTGCTGCCGAAATAATAGCAGATTCGCAAATAGGTGTATTTCTAATTCTTTGCTTGCCAAAAGCTTCTACAAAACCCTCTGTAATTTTAAAAACGCCACCGTAAGTTGCAATATCTTGCCCCATAAGAACCAAGTTGTCATGCTTCTCTAAAGACTGTTTTAGCCCCTCTGAAATAGCGTCAGCAAATCGTATTCTTTTTACAATAGAACCTAGTTTAACTTTCTGATAAATATACGTTTTAAAAATAGCATTCAATTCATTAATTTCAGTTGACACAATCTCCTTTTCATTGGATGCTAGTTGTATATCTTCAGTAATTTTAGCTCTAATATCACTTTTTATAGTATTAATTAAAGCGTCATTCAAAATATCATTTTCTAATAAAAAAGCTTCATAATTTACGATGGGGTCTTTTTTAGCCCATTGCTCCATTAAAACATCTGAAACATGTTTAGTGCCACTCGCCTCTTCATGTCCTCTCATTCTAAACGTATCAAACTCCAGTAAAATAGGTCTGGGGTTTCCACGCATGCTTTCTACAAAACCTTTTACTTTAGTGTATACTTCAAGAATATTGTTCCCGTCTATTCTATGTGCTTCCATACCATAGCCAACACCCCTGTGTGCTAAATGTGTACAATTATACTGTTCTTTTGCAGGAGTAGAAATGGCGTATCCGTTGTTCTCAACACAAAACAATACAGGTAAATTCCATACCGAAGCTACATTTAGAGCCTCATGAAAATCACCCTCACTAGTTCCTCCTTCTCCTGTAAAAACAGCTGTTACCTTTTTTTCTTTTTTCAAAATTGAAGCTAAGGCAATTCCGTCTGCAACACCCATTTGCGGCCCTAAATGAGAAATCATTCCAATAACCTTGTGTTCTTGAGAACCAAAATGAAAACTACGGTCGCGCCCTTTTGTAAAGCCGCTTTCTTTTCCTTGCCATTGCGCAAATAAGCGGTTTAACGGAACATTTCTAGCAGTAAAAACACCCAAATTACGATGCATTGGTAATATATATTCACCTGTATCTAAAGCGTTTGTAACACCAATAGATATTGCTTCCTGACCAATGCCGCTAAACCATTTAGTGATTTTTCCTTGGCGCAATAACACCAGTATCTTCTCTTCTATTAACCGTGGTCTTAATAATTCACGGTATAATTTGAGCAGTATTTCTTTAGGTATATTATTTATTTGATATTGCATGTAATGCATTTCTAATGAGAATTACAAAAATACTAAAAAAGCAAGCGTTAAAAACATACAATTAACCACTAATTTTCTAGTTATTTTAGTAAATTTGGTATAACAGAAACTAAATGTAAGTTATAAATGAGCAGTATTCCTAGTGTTAACCTTAAAGATTTTTTATCTGAAAATACTAATAGAAAAGAAAATTTTATCAAAGAAATAGGAAATGCTTTTGAGAATATTGGTTTTGTAGCATTAAGTGGTCATTTTCTTTCAGATGTTTTAGTAGAAGATTTATACAAAGAAATAAAGCATTTTTTTCAGTTGCCACAAGAGTTAAAAGACTCTTATGAGATTAAAGGTATTGGTGGGCAACGAGGGTATACTTCTTTTGGAAAAGAACACGCAAAAGGAAGAAAAGAAGGTGATTTAAAAGAATTTTGGCATTTTGGTCAATATGTAAGTGATACTTCAAAACTTAAAGAAGAATACCCAGATAATGTGATAGTTAAAGAACTAAAAAACTTTAACACGGTTGGAGAGGAGACTTATAAAATGCTAGAAAAAACGGCAAAATATGTACTGCGTGCTTTAGCATTGCATCTAAATTTAGAAGAAACCTATTTTGATACTTATATAGAAGGAGGAAACTCTATACTAAGGCCTATTCACTACCCTCCTATCACTAGCGAACTCAAGAATGCAGTACGTGCAGCTGCCCATGGAGATATTAACCTCATTACCTTATTAATGGGCTCTCATGGAAAAGGATTACAAGTAAAAAATAATAAAGACGAATGGGTAGATGCTATTGCAAGGCCAGACCAACTCATGATTAATGTTGGTGATATGCTTTCTAGGCTTACCAACAATAAGCTTAAATCTACCATACACCAAGTGGTGAATCCACCAAAAGAATTATGGGGAACTTCTCGTTTCTCTATACCTTTTTTTATGCACCCTGTGGGAGATATGTCTTTAAATTGCCTAGATAACTGTATTGATACAGAAAACCCAAAACTTTACGAAGATATAACTGCAGGTGCTTTTTTACACGAGCGTCTAATAGAGCTTGGGCTAATTAAAGGATGAAGTTTAGGTAGACCAATAATTACATCAAATTATAATTTTCTATAAAAACAAAATAACTTCTCTCTTAAAACAATACCTTTACAGCCTTAAATTTTAAGGATGAAACTACATAGAAATTTAGTGTTTGCAGTTATTGATGCGTTAAACCTAATATTTAATGAAGAGGAATATGCCGATAAGGTAATAGGAAAGGTATTAAAATTCGACAAACGTTGGGGTGCTAGAGACAGAGGTTTTATAGCAGAAACTACCTATGACATCGTACGTTGGAAACGTTTATATTCAGAAATAGCTGAAGTAAAAGCACCTTATAGTAGACCCAACCTTTTTAGATTATTTGCGGTATGGGCAACCTTAAAAGGTATTGAAATTCCTGACTGGAAACAAATAGAACCTGTACCTAGTAGAAAAATAAAAGGTAGGTTTGATGAGCTTTCTAAAATTAGAAAATTTAAAGAGTCAATTCCAGATTGGCTAGATGAATTAGGTGTAAATACATTAGGAGAAAAGTTGTGGACTAAAGAAATAAATGCGCAAAACCAACAAGCAGAAGTAATTTTAAGAGCAAATACGTTACTAGCTACTAAAGAACAGGTGCACGATGCATTGTTAGATAGTGATATAGAAACAGATTTTATTGAGGGTTATTCAACTGCATTAAAATTAAAAAAGAGAGCTAATGTTTTTAAAACAGATGCTTTTAGCAAGGGTCTGTTCGAGGTTCAGGATGCCTCCTCACAATTAGTAGCTCCATTTTTAGATGTAAAACCTGGGCAACGTGTTGTAGATACATGTGCTGGTGCTGGTGGTAAAACACTACATTTAGCAACACTAATGCAAAACAAAGGGCAATTAATAGCACTAGATATTTACGAAAGAAAGTTAATTGAATTAAAGAAACGTGCTAAACGTGCAAAAGCTCATAATGTAGAAACAAGACATATAAATTCTACCAAAGTATTTAAAAAACTATATGGTAGTGCAGATAGGGTTTTAGTAGATGCTCCATGTACAGGCTTAGGTGTGTTGCGAAGAAACCCAGATTCTAAATGGAAATCTAAACCAGAGTATTTGGAGAGAGTCATGGCTACACAGAAAGAAGTACTACGTGATTATAGCAAAATAGTAAAACTAGGTGGTAAGTTAGTATACGCTACATGTTCTATACTTCCGCAAGAGAACAAAGACCAAGTAAAAACATTTTTAAACTCAGAAGAAGGTAAAGGTTTTCGTTTTGTAAAAGATAAAAACATATTTGCATGTACCAGCGGCTATGATGGTTTCTATATGGCATTGCTAGAAAAAGAATCTTAAAAAACTACTAAGCTCCTCCCTTTTGCTAAAAGGGAGGCTCCGGACAAAAACGAGACAGAGAGTTAGATAGCCCAAACTTGTAGTGTAAACCGGTAGTTTGAGCTACAAAACTATCCTTACTATGCTAAAGCAAATTCATCCCCTTTTTCGTTTAAAAAGGAGAGCTTAAAATTTAGTTATACTTGTATAATAATTAAAAGCCCTTCTCCCTCTATGAGAAGATTTTCTTATATACTACCCTTATCTTAGTCCGCTCACAAAGGAGAGAAAATTAAATAAGCAGAGCTTGTTAAAAACATAATTATTAAATTCTAAAATTTATAACCACTAAAATTCTATTTAGCCCCCCTTCTTAAGAAGAGATTGAAACTGTTTTTTTTTACAGTTTCGGGTAGGGAATAAAAAACTGTTAACTTTTCTATATCACTTTTACACATTAAAGTCGTAAATTTGTGGCTTCTTAAAACCATACAATTTACGAATTCAAATGATTCATTTCTTCGGAGAATTAAGTAGTAAAGTTTTTGCAGTACAAACTAGTAAAGAACTTTCACAAGAGGACACACAAAAATTAACTTGGTTATTTGGCAACAAGCCAAAAATAAACGCAGCGTCTTTAGACGCTTTTTTTATTGGCCCAAGAGCAGCTATGATTACTCCTTGGAGTACCAATGCTACCGAAATTACTCAGAATATGGGTGTTTCTGGTATTATTCGTATTGAAGAGTTTAATAGCTCAACAGAAAAATTTGAGGATTTTGATGCCATGCTTTTTCAGAAGTATGAAAATCTTAGCCAAGCTATGTTTACGGTTGATGTAAAACCAGAAGCGGTATTAGATATTGATGACATAGCAGTATATAACAAGCAAGAAGGATTAGCATTAAGTGATGAGGAAGTTGCTTATTTGGAAGGTGTTGCTAGCAATATTGGTAGAAAACTAACCGATTCTGAAGTATTTGGTTTTAGTCAAGTAAACTCAGAGCACTGCAGGCATAAAATATTTAACGGTACGTTTGTGATAGATGGAAAGGAAATGCCTTCATCACTCTTTAAATTGATAAAGAAGACATCAAAAGAGCATCCAAATACAATTGTATCTGCTTATAAAGATAACGTTGCCTTTGTAGAAGGACCAAAAGTGGTACAGTTTGCGCCAAAAAGCGCCGATAAACCAGATTTTTACGAGGAAAAAGAATTTGAATCTGTTATATCAATAAAAGCAGAAACACATAACTTTCCAACTACGGTAGAGCCTTTTAATGGTGCTGCTACAGGTGCTGGTGGAGAAATTAGAGACCGTTTAGCGGGTGGTAAAGGTTCTTTACCTTTAGCAGGAACTGCGGTGTACATGACATCATATTCTCGTTTAGAGGAAAACAGACCATGGGAAAAAGGAATGACAGAAAGAGAATGGTTGTACCAAACTCCAATGGATATTCTTATAAAAGCTTCTAACGGAGCGTCTGATTTTGGGAATAAATTTGGACAACCATTAATTACAGGTTCTGTTTTAACTTTTGAATACAAAGAGGAAGCTCGTAGACTTGGTTTTGATAAAGTAATAATGCAAGCAGGCGGTATTGGTTATGGTAAGGCAGAGCAAGCATTAAAAGACACGCCAAAAACTGGTGATAAAATAGTAATTCTTGGTGGTGAAAACTACCGTATAGGAATGGGTGGTGCTGCAGTTTCTAGTGCAGATACAGGGGCTTTTAGTTCAGCAATCGAATTAAACGCTATTCAACGTTCCAATCCAGAAATGCAAAAACGTGCTGCCAATGCAGTTCGTGGTATGGTAGAGAGCGATGTAAATACCATTGTTTCTATTCATGATCATGGTGCAGGCGGACACTTAAATTGTTTATCAGAATTAGTAGAAGATACAGGCGGAAAAATAGATTTAGATAAATTACCAGTAGGTGACCCTACCCTTTCTGCTAAAGAAATTATAGGAAACGAATCTCAAGAACGTATGGGATTGGTAATTGGTGCTGAAGATGCCAAATTACTATCTCGTATCGCAGAAAGAGAACGTTCACCAATGTATGAAGTAGGTGATGTTACAGGTGATGACCGATTTACGTTTCAGTCCAAGACTACAGGTGAAAAACCAATGGATTTAGCTATGTCAGATATGTTTGGGAGTTCTCCTAAAACAATCATGACAGATAGTACTATTACACGTAACTACGAAGCACTAAACTATTCATTAGAAAATTTTCATGAATATTTAGAGCAGTTATTACAGTTAGAAGCGGTGGCTTCTAAAGATTGGTTAACGAATAAAGTAGACCGTTGTGTGGGTGGTAAAGTTGCCAAACAACAATGTGCTGGTCCGCTACAATTACCACTAAACAACTGTGGTGTAATGGCGTTGGATTATAAAGGAAAAGAAGGAATAGCAACTTCTATTGGGCACTCCCCTATTTCTGGGCTAATTGACCCATCTGCAGGGAGTAAAAATAGCATTACAGAAGCTTTGAGTAATATTATTTGGGCACCTTTAAAAGACGGATTAAAATCCATTTCTTTATCTGCAAACTGGATGTGGCCTTGTAAGAACGAAGGAGAAGATGCTAGACTATACGAAGCCGTACAAGCAATTTCGGACTTCTCAATAGAACTTGGTATTAATGTACCAACAGGAAAGGATTCCCTTTCTATGAAACAAAAATATAAGGATGGCGATGTTATTGCTCCGGGAACTGTAATTATTTCAGCATCAGCAAATTGCAATGACATATCTAAAGTAATAGAACCCGTACTTCAGAAAGATGGTGGTAGTATTTATTACATCAATCTATCTCAAGATGCCTATAAATTAGGAGGTTCTTCTTTTGCACAAATATTGAATAGTATTGGTAATGAAGCACCAACAGTAACAAGCGCATCAAACTTAAAAATAGTATTCAACACTATCCAATCTTTAATTGTAGATGAGCAAATTGTAGCGGGACATGATGTTGCATCTGGCGGATTAATAACTACCCTATTAGAATTGTGTTTTGCAGATGTAGACTTAGGAGCTAATCTGGACCTTACAGCATTAGGTGAAGCAGATACTATTAAATTGTTATTTTCAGAAAATGCAGGAATCGTATTCCAAGCAAAAGATGCAAGCATAGAAAAAGTATTAGAAGCTACGAATATTGAATTCTTTAAAATTGGAGAAGTTAGTAACGAAGCTACTCTTACACTTAAAAACAACGGCGCTGAAATAGGATTAAATGTAGCATCGTTAAGAGATACTTGGTTTAAAACATCGTACTTACTAGATAACAAACAAACGGCAAACGACTTAGCAAAAGACCGTTATAATAATTATAAGAAGCAACCTTTAAACTATACGTTCCCTTCTAATTTTAGTGGAAAACTACCAACTATTGCTACTACAAACAAGCCAAAAGCAGCTATTATCCGTGAGAAAGGAAGTAATTCTGAGCGTGAAATGGCAAATGCAATGTATTTAGCTGGTTTTGATGTAAAAGATGTACACATGACCGATTTAATATCTGGGCGTGAAACATTAGAAGATATTCAATTTATAGGTGCCGTAGGAGGATTTTCTAATTCAGATGTACTAGGAAGTGCCAAAGGATGGGCAGGAGCCTTCAAGTATAACGAAAAAGCGAACACCGCCTTAAAGAACTTCTTTGCAAGACCAGACACCCTATCTATAGGAATTTGTAATGGTTGCCAGTTATTTATGGAGTTGGATTTAATAAATCCAGAACACAAGCAGCATGGAAAAATGACCTATAATGATTCTCATAAGCACGAGAGTAATTTTACATCTGTAGAGATAAAAGAAAACAATTCGGTTATGCTATCTACATTGGCAGGTACTACCTTAGGTGTTTGGATATCGCATGGCGAAGGAAAGTTTAACTTACCATTATCGGAAGACCAATATACTATTGTTGGAAAATATGGATATGAAAGCTATCCTGCAAACCCAAATGGTAGTGATTTTAACACGGCTATGTTGTGTGATACAACCGGAAGACACTTAGTAACGATGCCACATATAGAGCGTTCTATTTTTCAATGGAACTGGGCGCACTACCCTGCTGGTAGAAAAGATGAAGTTTCTCCTTGGTTAGAAGCTTTTGTAAATGCTAAAAATTGGATTGAAAATAAAAAGTAAATTCGTACTTAGATTCATCTAATATGATGCCATTTTGAGTAGAATTTTGTATAAAGAAGGTTTCATACGCTAGGTTAGCGCATGAAACCTTCTTTGATTATAAGAAAGTGAAGCACTAAATTAATAGGCAAAGCAAGGTCCAAAGTAGAGCGAATATTCGGACGGATAAAAAGATGATTTAATGGAGAATTAGTTTCTATCGAAGTCCAAGGATAATTGCATCCAATTGTAAAAGTTAAGAGAAAAACAGTAAAAAAAAGTATTATAGCTCAAAATAGAACTAAAAACATGCTTTCTTGATAAAAAAGCTAATTTCAAAATGGACTAAGGCAAATTATTTGATTTTGCACCCGTCTTAACACAATTAAAACTTAGATGTCCACACAAAAGAAAACACTAGTTAACCTAGTAATTATACTGTTAATAGGGTTTATAGTTCCGCAGAATTTAAAAATGCCTGTAAAGGGCGCTACAAAATCCGATTATAATTCAGCATCTTTTTGGTACTATCCATGGGGGAAATCTGTTACGCACAAAGGCGTGGATATTTTTGCTAAAAAGAAGACTACAATTAACGCAGCAACCAACGGATTAGTTCTCTATGCTGGTGAATTAAATTTAGGTGGAAAATTTACATTAATACTGGGGCCAAAATGGCGATTACACTACTATGCACATTTGAATGAAGTGAATACTACTCCACTTTCTTTTGTAACAAAAGAATCTATTGTAGGAAGCGTTGGAACTAGTGGAAATGCAGCAGGAAAAGCTCCGCATTTGCATTATTCAATAATAACCCTAATTCCCTATCTATGGCAAATAGATTCTAGTATACAGGGTTGGAAAAAGATGTTTTTCCTTAACCCCACTAATTATTTGGAGAATAGATAATTCATAAAATAGCTACTCTAAAAACTTCTCTTGTAACGCTGGCGTAGGAATTATACAAGATTCTTGTTTCCCATACCACTTATAGCGATTACGGGCTACATAATCATAAATACTATTACTAAATGAAGCTGGAAGCTGCGCAAAAAGCCAAGCTATGTTCCAAACGCCGCCAAAAGACTGAGCTATTTTTAATGCTGCTTCAGATTTAGTGTAATAAGCAATTCCAGGTTCTATAAGTATAATAGAATCTATAGAAGAAGTATCTATACCACGTTCTTTAACTAGTTGTTGCCCAATTTTACTTTGCAAAGCTGAAAATCTAAATTCGTCTTTTTTATCGTGCTTAATTACATATTGCACAGAGCTATTGCATAGATTGCAAACACCATCAAAAAGTATTATTTTTTTGTTTTTAGGTAGCTCCATTTTTTATTTCTTAACCTTTTCAACTAATTCCAACTGGTCTACATCTACATTGGTCATAAATAAACCATAATTTACCGCAGCCTTTTTTTTCTCTAGTTTATCAATAGTACCAACAGCTTTACCGTCTAACATACGAACACGGTCGCCTAATTGAAAAACAGGTTTTGGTTTGTTCTTTTCTTTAATGACGGCTTTTTTCTTTTCTACTTTTTTTTCTTCTCGTACAACAACAATTTTTTTCTCTAACTCTTTGGCTACTTCAATTTTCTTTTGCTTTTCTACTTTTACTTGTTTTGCGGGCTTCTTTTTACGCTTGCTATTTTCTGTTTCTACAATACGTAACAATTCTGAAACTAGCGTACGCTTCTTTTTGTCTTGAAAATACGTAGATGCAGCATCATTTACTTTATTTCCCAAATATATCATACGCTGATTGTGATCGTATAACTCTTGGTAATTTTCTAGTTTTGATTTTATTTTGAAATTTAATTGTTCCAAACGCCTTGCTTCCTCTCTTGCTTTTACTTCTTCCTCTTTAAGTTTAGAACCTGTATTTTCCATTTTACTACGCTCCTTCTGCAATTTTGCAATGGTAGCATCAAAACGTACTTTTCCTCGTTCAATCTTCTTTTTTGCCTTATTTATTAAACTATAAGGGATCCCATTTTTTTGTGCTACTTCAAAAGTAAAAGAACTACCCGCTTGCCCTAAAACTAACTGATACGTAGGTTCTAAAGTTTTAGAATTAAATAGCATATTTGCATTGGTAGCATGTGGCAACTCATTCGCTAGCATTTTAAGGTTAGCATAATGTGTGGTTATAACTCCGTAAGAACCACGGTCATAAAATATCTCTAAAAAAGTTTCGGCCAACGCACCTCCTAATTCGGGATCACTTCCTGTTCCAAATTCATCAATTAAAAACAAGGTATTCTCATTACACTTACGTAAAAAGCTATTCATATTTTTTAATCGATAACTATACGTACTCAAATGGTTTTCTATGGATTGATTATCACCAATATCAGTCAATATTTTATCAAAAAAACTGACTTTACTTCGTTCATGAACAGGAATTAGCAAACCACTTTGAAGCATTACTTGAAGCAAACCTATGGTTTTAAGAGTAATACTCTTACCACCTGCATTGGGACCAGAAATAACAATAATTCTATTCTCTTTGTGTAATGCTATAGTTTGAGGGTATGTTTTTTCCTTTTTACGCTTATTTGTTAAATATAATAATGGATGGTATGCATCTCGTAAATACAATTCTTTATCGGTACTAATTTCTGGTAATACCGCATCCATATCAGCTGCATATTTTGCTTTAGCAGCAGTTATGTCTATATGCGTTAAAAACGTTTGGTATTGCAATAATAACCAACTATAAGGTCTTATTCTATCTGTGAGCTCATTTAAAATTCGTTGAATCTCTTCTTTTTCATCAAACTCTAAATTATTAAGTTCTCTACTATATCTTAAGGTAGCATCTGGTTCTATATAAACAATACTTCCTGTTTTAGAAGATCCCATAACAGATCCTTTCACTTTTTTGCGATACATTGCTTTTACAGCCAATACACGTCTATTATCTACTACAGATTCTTTTATTTCATCCAATACATCTGCAGAAATATATGTACTTAAAGCAGATCTAAAACTTTGGTTAATCTGACCTTTAACTATATTTATATCTTGTCGTAGGTTCCATAATTTATTGGAAGCTTTATCTTTTATTTCCCCAAACTTATCTACAACAGCATCTATATGCGCTGGAATTTCTGTATTTACCTCTATTACTTCAGAGGCTGCGTAAAGTAGGGGGTAGTATGTTTTAAATTTCTTTAAAAACTTAATTAGTGCTGTTGATGTTGCACAGATAGTACTAATACGCTTAAAGCTGCCAATTTCTAAGGTAGAATTTTCTATTTTAAGCAGATGTAACTCTTGATGTATCGCATCAAAAACATGAGTTGGAAACGTATTATCGTTCGTAAAAGAGGCTAAATATTCTGATGTTTGCCCTAAACTATTACGAATTGCTTCTTCTGTACTAAAGGGCACTACTTTTAATACCTCTTCCTTTCCTAATTGCGTATAACAACGCATAGAAAGTTGCTCCAAAACCGTAAAAAATTCCAAATCCTGAAGGGTCTTGGTCTGTATGCTACTCATGTTCTTATTTTAATAAATACAAAGGTACATATTAGCGTTGATATTGGAAAAAGCTATATCTAAAAGGCTTAGAATATATTTTCTTGTATACCAATCTAAGCTAAGAAAGTATTATTTTAAATGATTAAGTATAAAATCTAAGGTTGTATTCTCATTTTTATTTTGCTCGTAAGCTATATTATTATATGTTATTTTATTTGCCAAACCAAGCTGTTGAAGCCTTTTAATATCATTTTCGTAGTCTAGATTAACCTTACCTGTTAACAGTGTATTCATTGATTCTCCTTTTTTATAGCGTTTATGTATTTTTTGTAAACCACTAAGGTATAAACGGTCTTTGGTGAAACCACCACCTCTATGAGCACGCATAGTAATAGTAAAAGCTTCATTTTTATCCAACTTATATTTTCCATAAATTAAATCAAAAGTATCAGAAAAAGAGTAACCTTTAATTAAACTATCGGAAGCTAAAACTCTGTAAGAAAGAGTTTTGAGTCGGTCTAAGGTTAACGCACCACTCATATATTCACTAAAGACCGCTAAGCCTTCTTGAGTTTCTACATTACGAGGGAATCCATTTGAAAATATTTTTAAAGGCTGCTCATTTGCATTATAGGTAGTTACCATATGTACGCCTATCTCATGATTTGCTAGAGTAAGTAATTGATTTTTACTAAACATAGTATTTTTTTTCACATAGAGTGTTTTTGTAGCATTACTAACCATAGCATCTGCTGCAATACTCGTAGAGAATTTTATGTTTAAAGGAAAGTCATATTGCTTTACAAAATTCTCAAAGTATAATTTTGCATCTTGTGGTGAGTATATTTTTTCCATCTCTGTATTATATGTATCCTGAGAATGATGCAATATAAATTGAGCATTTTGTACATCTTTCTCTGTGGGTGTACCATACACCCTAAGTGAATTGTAATAGAATTTTTTTGGATCTCCTATTGTTTGTATACATTGTACAACATTCGCATAATAATAAATAATATCATTATACAATTTTTGAACTTGTGGGTCATTAATACGCTCTAATCGTTGTGAAAAAAATAAACGATGTAATTTATAAGGCTTAAATTTTAGCGTTTGATATCTAAAAACAGGATTGTCTACATATTTAGAAGCAAAAAAACGCTGCTTTTCTTTCTCTAAATTTAATGGATTTACATGAGAAAGTAATTCTATATTTTTAACCAATCGATCTAAATTAGTATCAATTTCAAATAAAGACTCATATTCCGTATGAATATCAATTAATTCTTTTGTTGTAATCATATCAAAAATATTATTTTATAGACTCTAAATTGTCATCCCAATTTTTTACTTCAGGTTTGCCTAATTTTCCAACCGATTTTGCTACAATCATTGCTACTGTTGCATCTCCTGTAACATTTACTACAGTTCTAAACATATCTAAAGGTCTGTCTACTGCGAAAATTAATGCCAATCCTATTGCTAATTTATCTGCAGGAAAACCAACAGCTTCTAAAACAATAACTAACATTACCATTCCTGCCCCTGGAACTGCTGCTGTACCTATAGAAGCTAACAATGCTGTTAGCACAATGGTTAGTTGGTCTGCAAATGATAAATCAAAACCTAATGCTTGCGATATAAATACCGCAGCAATTCCTTGGTATAAGCTGGTGCCATCCATATTAATGGTAGCCCCTACAGGCAAGACAAAACTAGACACTTCTTTATCTACCCCTATATGTTCTTCTACACGTTCCATTGTAACAGGAAGTGTTGCAGCACTAGAACTCGTAGAAAATGCTAATAATTGAGCTGGACTCATTTGTTTTAAAAACCAAAATGGATTTTTTTTTGTTACTGTAGATACTATAATACAATAGAATACTATCATTAAAAACAACCCTAAAACAACTACCCCGGCATACTTTAAAAGTGCTATTAATAATTCTGGATCTCCGGAAGAAACTACAACATTAGCTAATAATGCAAATACAGCTATAGGTGCAAAAAGCATTATTATATCTACCATTTTTAGCACCACATCATTTAAAGAATCAAAAATATCTTTTAGTGATTTTGATTTTTTTTCTCCTACCAACAACATAGAAATACCCATAAATATGGTAAAAAAGATAACCTGTAGCATAAGTCCGTTACTACTCATTGCTGCAAAGACATTATCTGGTACCATATCTTCTAAAAACTTAAGAGGACCTACATTTTTTTGGCGTGTGGCTTCTTCTAATTTAGAAACTACACCACTATTAGTTGCATAGGTGTTTGTAAGTTTTGTGATGGTTTCTTCAGAAATTCCATTACCAGGTTGCAAAATATTTACAAGTAAAAGACCTAGTACAATCGCAACTACAGTAGTTCCTATATAAATTGCAATAGTTTTAAGTCCTATATTTTTAAACTTGGATATGTCTTTTAAATCGGAAATTCCTTTTATTAAAGAAGCTAATATTAATGGAATGGCTATTAACTTTAAAAGCTTTATAAAAATAGTTCCGAACGGTTTTATCCAATCAGAAACAAATGCTCCTCCCCCTTGTATCTGCGTCATTGCAAATCCAAAGACTAATCCCAATAACATTCCAATAAGAATTTTCCAATGTAATTCTAATTTCTTCATAAAAGTTTAGTTTGAAAGTGTAAGATACTATTTTGAAAAGAAAGGTAACAATACAGCTAGCATATTCATTAAAAAAAGCGCTAAAGATATATTCTTTAGCGCTTTTACTATTTTTAGGGTAAAATAATTTCTTATTTGATAACACCTTTATTTAATAAAGTGTAATCTGCTATTACCAAAGCAGCCATTGCTTCTACAATTGGCACCGCTCTAGGAACTACACAAGGATCATGGCGTCCTTTACCTTGGGTCATAACTTTGTTCCCTTCTTTATCAATAGTCTCATAGGGTTGAATTACTGTTGCTACAGGTTTAAAAGCAATATTAAAATAGATATCCATTCCGTTACTTATACCTCCTTGGATTCCGCCACTGTAGTTTGTTTTAGTTGTTCCGTCTGAGTTAAATTGGTCGTTATGATCGCTTCCCTTCATTTCAACCCCATCAAAACCACTTCCATATTCAAAACCTTTTACAGCATTTATAGAAAGCATTGCTTTTCCTAATTCGGCATGTAATTTATCAAAAACAGGTTCTCCTAATCCAATTGGAACATTTTGAATAACACAAGTAATAACACCACCAATGGTATCGCCTTCTTTCTTTATTTTTTTTATGTAGGTTTCCATTTCTGCAGCTTTAGCAGTGTCTGGACAACGCACGGGGTTCGATTCTATTAATGAAAAATCTAAATCTTTATAGTTTTTACTTAATTTTAATTCTCCTACTTGAGAAACAAAGGCGTTTATTTTAATTTCAGCTAATAATTGCTTTGCAATAGCACCCGCTACTACTCTACTGGCTGTTTCTCTTGCCGAACTTCTGCCACCACCTCTATAGTCTCTAAAACCATATTTTTTATCGTATACATAATCTGCATGTGAAGGTCTGTATGAATCTTTTATATGTGTATAATCGTGTGATTTTTGATTGGTATTTCTAATTGCAAAACCAATAGAAGTTCCTGTAGTTTTTCCTTCAAATATCCCTGAAAAAAATTCTACTGTATCTGGTTCTTTACGTTGCGTTACAATGGCAGACTGCCCTGGTTTTCTTCTATCTAATTCGTTCTGAATTGCTTCTAAATCTAATACTATTCCTGCCGGACACCCATCTATAACTCCACCAATTGCTACTCCATGAGATTCGCCAAAAGTTGATAGTCTAAAAAGGTTTCCAAATGTATTTCCTGCCATATCTTATAAATATACTACAAAGGTAAATCTTAAAATCGCTAAAAACAAAATTTATGACTTCACTAGCTGCTTAATATGTATGCACTTGCCAACAATAATAGCATAGAATTAACAATTTCATTAAAAATCATTAATATGTAGTTAATGTACTACATTATTTTTTGTGTTTATTTTACAAAAACATGATGAAGTGAAAAAGAGAAAAGTAGATATTGTAGTAATTTCAGATGTACATCTTGGTACTTATGGGTGTCATGCGGAAGAACTTTTGGTATATTTAAGTAGTATTGAACCTAAAAGATTAATCTTAAATGGTGATATTATTGATATATGGCAGTTTAGCAAACATTATTTCCCCTCTGCACATTTAAAAATACTTAAGAAAATAATAGGAATGGCCTCTAAAGGTGTAGAAGTTATTTATATTACAGGGAACCATGATGAAATGTTACGAAAATTTGCAGATTCTTCAATTGGTGAGTTTAGTATTGTAAATAAATTGGTATTAGAATTAGAAGGTAAAAAATGCTGGTTTTTTCATGGGGATGTTTTTGATGTGTCTATCCAAAATGCCAAGTGGTTAGCTAAGCTTGGAGGCTACGGATACGATATGCTTATTTTAATTAATAAGCTTATTAATTGGGGACTGTCTAAAATGGGAAAAGAGAAGTATTCACTTTCCAAAAAAATTAAGAATAGTGTTAAAGGAGCAGTTAAGCATATTCATAATTTTGAAAAAACAGCTGCGGATTTAGCTATTGAAAATGGATATGATTATGTGGTTTGCGGACACATACACCAGCCTAAAAAAGAAATTTACGAAAATAAAATAGGAAAATGTACCTATCTTAATTCGGGAGATTGGGTAGAAAATCTTACATCTTTAGAATATTCTTTTAAACGCTGGAAAATATACCGTTACAACCATGATAAGCTTTCCCCTTTCTTTATGGACGAGGAGTTAAAAGAAATGGATATTGATGAATTAATGACTTCTATTGGTGAAAAAAAAAATCTACTACCAAAAATAAAGTAGCAGATTTTACTGTAAAAAAAGACATATCGTCATTAAATTAATGCTTCTTTTATAATTGTTATTGGGTGCTGTGCTTTTCTTTTTGTACCATCATATATTTGATGTCTGCAACTAGTCCCGTTTGCAGCAATTATAGTGTTTTTGTGAGCTTTACGAACGGCTGGGAATAATTTTAATTCTCCTATATTCATACTTACCTCATAATGCTCTTTTTCGTAACCAAAAGAACCTGCCATACCACAACAACCGGAACTAATGATAGATACTGAATAGTTTTTTGGTAGATTCAATACATCAAAAGTTACTTTCTGATTTGATAATGATTTTTGATGGCAGTGATTATGAATTTTTACAGTTTTAGTTTCTTTAGTAAAACTGTTTGCTGTTAAAACGCCTTTTTCTATTTCTGAAGCTAAAAACTCTTCTATTATAAAAGAATGATTTGCTATAAGTGTTACTGCTTCTTTATCTTGTACTAAGCGTTTATATTCATCTCTAAATGATAATATAGCTGATGGTTCTAAGCCAATAATTGGCAAACCTTGCTTAGCAAATACACTTAAACTTTCAACATTTCTAATAGCTAATTTTTTCGCTTCTTTTAAGAAGCCTTTAGAGATATAAGTTCTTCCGCTCTCTGCATAAAACAACTCCACATCATACCCCAAACGTACTAAAACTTCGATAGCATCTTTTCCTAATTCTATATCTAAATAATTAGTAAATTCATCAATATACAAAATAACCTTATTTTTATTTTTAAGATACTGTTTTTTAGTTGTTTGTAGATGTTTATTGAAATTAAATTTATAAACTTTTGGTAAACTTCTTTCTGGTGCTACTCCAGATATTTTTTTAATTAAACCACTTAAAGGTTTAGAGTCATATATAGCGTTTGTTAAGCCCGAAAATTTACTCCCTAATTTATTTGCATTTGTACTTTTTGCAAACAATTTACTCCTAAAAGAATAGCCATTTGCTTCTTGATATTGATATAAAAATTCTGCTTTTAAAGTGGCTACATCTACATTACTTGGGCATTCGCTAGAACAAGCTTTACAACTAAGACATAAATCAAAAACTTGTTTTAACTCTTTTTGATCAAACTTATTTTTGTTTTCAGAAGTTGTTAAAAATTCACGCAATGCATTAGCTCTACCTCTGGTGGTGTCTTTTTCGTTTTTCGTAGCATGGTAACTAGGGCACATGGCTCCAGCCATGTTGCTCGTTTTTCTACAATCACCACTACCATTACATTTTTCTGCCGCTTTTAAAATTCCTTCACTATCAGAAAAATCTAATAAAGTCTTTATTTTAGGCTCTTCACGGTCAATTTCATAACGTAAAGACTCATCCATAGGATAAGCATCAACAATTTTACCTGGATTAAATATGTTAGTAGGATCAAAATAAGACTTAATTCTTTTTAGTAAGTCATAGTTTTTTTTACCTATCATTAATGGAATAAACTCTGCCCTTACAATACCATCTCCGTGTTCACCACTAAAAGACCCTTTGTATTTTTTGGTTAATTTAGCTACATTGGTTGTTATTTCTCTAAATAGCTTTACATCTTCTCCTTTTTTAAGATTTAGAATAGGTCTTAAGTGTAGTTCTCCTGCACCTGCATGCGCATAGTACACTGCTTTTTGGTCGTACCCTTTCATTATTTGAGAAAACTCAGCTATAAAATCTTTTAAATCCTCTAAGGCTACAGCTGTATCTTCTATACAAGCAACAGCTTTACGGTCGCCAACCATATTACCCAATAAACCTAAACCAGCTTTCCTTAGTTCTATAGCTTTATTAATATCTTTTCCTTTTAAAACGGGGTTTGCATAACTTAGGTTAGATGCTTCTACAGTTTTTAGTAAACTTTCTATTTGCATATCTAAACCTTCCTGTGTGTGAGCTTTAACCTCTAGCATTAACAAGGCAGCTGGGTCTCCATCAACAAAAAACCTGTTGGCTAATTGCGCTCTGTTGCTTTTGGTGCAATCCAAAATAATTTTATCCATCATTTCGCACACATGCAAGCTATGCTTCATTACTGGAGCAACATCACTTAAACAATCTTCTAAGGTTTTGTAATGTGTTACCACCATTGCAGCAAATTTTGGAGGCAAGTCATTTAATTGCACTGTTATTTCTGTTGTAAATGCTAAAGTTCCTTCGCTACCACTTAATAATTCACATAGATTTATATGGTTGTTATCACCACCAAAAATGCTACTTTTTAATAACTCATCTACAGCATAACCAGTACTTCTTCTATGTATTTGGGGTTTTGGAAACTCTCTTTTTATTTCTTCTTGTAACTCTTTATTTTTTAATTCGTTATATACATTGTTGTATATTTCTCCTTCAAAGGTATTTAAAGTTGTTTTTTGTTGAAATTCTTCTGCGGTAATAGCTTTGAATTCAGCCGTGTTCCCATCTGCAAGAATTGTTTTTAGAGCGACTACTTTATCTCTTGTTACTCCATATTGAATAGAGGTTGTACCCGAAGAATTGTTACCAACCATACCTCCTATCATACACCTATTTGAAGTAGATGTATTAGGTCCAAAAAATAATCCGTAAGGTGCTAAATATTGATTTAATTCGTCACGAATTACACCTGGTTGAACCCTTATTTGCTTTTTTTCTTCATCTAAGTGAAGAATTTTTGTGAAGTTCTTAGAGACATCAACAACGATTCCATCTCCAACACATTGTCCTGCTAATGATGTTCCTGCTGTTCTTGGTATTAAACCAACTTTATTGTCTTTAGCAAAAACAATAATTTTTTTTATGTCTTCAATTGTTTTAGGAAAAACAACAGCTAATGGCATTTTTCTATACACAGAAGCATCCGTAGCATATAATGTTGTCGTAAGTTTGTCTAAAAGCAGTTTTCCTTCTAGACTATTATTTAGCTTGTTTAATAAATTTTTATTCAATTGGAATAATTTTTAGTACAAATTTAAGTTTTTATTATCTGAACAATGTATTGAATTTGTATTTTGCACTAATTTAAATTTTAAATCATATGAAAATTTTAAAAGTAATTGCCTTATTTATCTTATTTACACCTGCTGCGTTATCTGCTCAAGATATAGCTGATCATGCATTAGGACTTCGTTTAGGTGATAACGATGGCTTGGGGGCAGAAATATCGTATCAAAAATCATTGAACAGATACAACAGACTAGAAGTTAATTTAGGTTGGCGTGATACAAATAACTTTAATGCTTTTAAACTAGCTGGGATTTATCAATTTGTACATGCGATAGAAGGTAATTTTAATTGGTATTACGGTTTTGGTGGAGGTTTAGGTAATGTAGATTTTAAATTATCTGATAATGGCGGCTTATTTGTATTTTTAGCTGGAGATATTGGTGTTGAATACAATTTTGACTTTCCATTATTACTTTCTCTAGATATTAGACCTGAAATAGGAATATTAGGGTATGATAATTTTAATAATAATTTTGATTTTGATATAGCATTGAGTATTCGTTATCAATTTTAAAGACACATAAAGTACAAAAAAATAGGCTCCTGTTAAACGCATTAATAAGGAGCTTTTTTTTACGTTATATATTAATTACATTTGTTAAACTAAAAATGAAAAAAATGAAAAAAATTATAGCGTCATTATGTTTTATGGCACTCTTAGTAGCTTGTAATACAACTCCAGAAGGATATACTTTAAATGGTACTATATCTGGTGATATAAAAGATAGTACACAGGTATTCTTAAAAAAAATAGGTGATCAAAATCAACCATTAGATATTGATACCACATTAATTAAAAATGGAAAATTCTCTTTTACACGCAAATCGGGTGAATTAGAATTACAATTTATATTTATTGATAAGGTTAATGGTTATGTCCCATTTATTGTAGAGGATGGAAAAATTGAACTAACTGCGCAAAAAGACAGTTTAAATTTTGCTAAAATTGATGGTACTCCGCAAAATAAGTTTTATGCAGATTTTTCTGAGGGAATGAGATTATTGTCTAATAAATATAATTCTATTAATACTGATCTTAAAAATGCTTCTAGTAGTGGTGATACAGCTGCTAAAGATGCTCTACAAGAAGAATTAAAAGAATTAATCGAGGAAAGAAAGTCTTTTGAAATTAATTTTATCAAAAAAAATCCAACAGCTTTAATTTCTGCTTTTTTACTACAGGGATTAGCTGCTTCTAAAAAGTTTCCAGAAGAAGAAGTAAAAGAAATGTTTGATGCTTTATCTCCTGAAATTAAAGAAACTATCCCAGGAAAAAATATAGCGAAGAGTTTTAAAAAAGCAGCTTCAGTAAAAGTTGGTGCTAAAGCGCCTAATTTTTCTGCTCCAACTCCATCAGGAAAAAAATTAGCTTTAAATGATGTTTTAGGAAAGGTTACAATTATAGATTTTTGGGCTGCATGGTGTAAGCCATGTAGAGCAGAAAACCCTAATGTTGTTAATTTATATAATAAATATCATGAAAAAGGGCTAAATATTCTTGGTGTCTCTTTTGATAAGAAAGCTACCGACTGGAAAAAAGCAATTGAAGACGATGGTCTTATCTGGAATCATGTATCTAATGTCAAATATTTTGATGAAATAGCAAAATTATATAATATAAAGGCAATACCTGCTACAATTATATTAGATGAAAAGGGTGTTATTGTTGCAAAAAATTTAAGAGGAGAAGCTTTAGCTGCAAAAATTGCTACTATGCTACAGTAACGCATTTACTACTATAATAATTTTAAAAAGAGCTACCTCAAAAAGGTGGCTCTTTTTGTTTGATTGAATTTAAAAGGTTATAGATTTTTTAATAAGGCCACGGCGTTATTAAAAAATAAATTAAACAGTGTAAAATAACTATTAAACAAGTTTTGTGATTTAAACTATAGGTTACTTCTTTAGATTGTAGACTAAATTTAATAAATACCTTTTGATATTTGATTTTTTACAGCTTGAATAGTAATACCTAATTCTGAAGCTTTTTACTTGTTTTATTTATACTCAAACCTACTAAGTATAAAGATTTCTTGATATCTTTTGGAGAGCTGGTTAACTTACTTTTTTTATCTTTAATTATTTAGAACTTGTTGTTTAAATCTTCAAATTTTCCTTTGATACTAACATTTCCTAATTTATTTATGCTGCCACTAATATAGACTCTTGAGTTTTCTCCCAAAAATTCTACAGTAGCACCCTCGTTTAAAACTAAATCACCGTATATAATTAAGTCACCTTCAATTTTTAGCGTTCCCCCATCTGATACTATTACATTTTTTTTACGTTTGTTATTTCCAATGTAAAAAATGCCATTTATCTCAAAAAATGCATTTTTACCAATACTAGCATCATTTATAGAAGTCCAGATTCCGCATAAAAATAGTTCACCTGCAACTGTTAAACCATTAAATCTTTTATTTCCTTTATATGCTCTAGACTGGTTTGTATAAATATTTAAATTGGCACTACCGTTATATTCATTAAGTGTTTTACATTTTTGAATTAAACTTTCACTAGGTTTATTAAATTTTATAATTTGTAAACCTTTTTTACCTGAAGCTGCAAAAATATAATCTCCTTTTGATGCAACATAATTTATAGAACCCTCTAAAGCTACAATACCAACTAAATCTGGATTATTACCTTTGTCTTCTGCTATACAAAGACCCGCTCCCCCATTTGCCATTAATAGTACATCATTGTTTGTAGCTACAGCATTGGTAACAATATCTTGTGAATCTACATCGTTAGGATTTATTAAGATTGGTACATACTCTATAAAGTTTCCCGTTATAGTATTATACACACCAGCTCCTTTTACTCCTTCTGTAACTATTATATTTTCTCCAGAAAAACAAAGTGTACTTTTTGTGGCAATACCAAAATCATTATTAACTGCTATTTCCTTAGTCGTATTATAATTTTTGTCTAAAATTAGTACTCCAATACTTGCTTCTAAAATGGCTATCTTATTGTCTTGTGTTGAAATGGCTCTTAAATCTGGAAAAGGAACTTCTTTAACAATTGTAACATTGGTTTTGTCATAAGATGTTAACGTTCCATCTTTTCCACTAGTTACTAATATTCTATTAGTTGTTATAGTTACATCTGTAGCACTAGATCCTATTTGAAAACCGTATGTAATATCATTTAAATCAAATTTTCCATTTATCACAGATATTTTAGCAACAAAAGAATTAGATGTTGCTCTCGCAGATAATTTAGAATTTACACCTCCTACTGCATATATATGTCCATTTTCATATTTAACAGAATTTACATCTGCATTTGTATAATATAATCTAGAGGTAATTTGTGGTTTATTAGGGTTGTTTACGTTTATAATATCTATTGCTCCTGCATAATTATCATTAACTGTATTATAGGCTACGTACGCATAATTTCCTTCTACAGCTACATGTGAGGCTGTTAAATTTTCTCTACCGTTGTATGATGGTGGGTTTATTTTTGCAACTAAAGTAAGGGGGTAATCACCAGCTTGTTCATCTGCTTTTGAAGTTTTTTCATCAATAGTGTTTTTTTTAAAAATTTCTAACACTCCGGATGCACCAAAATCTACACCGTCCTTTAGAACTTGACTGTTAGACTCTGTAGATATGTCGTTAACTGGTTCTAAAAAAACGGAGGGTTCTTTATCGCTACAAGAAATTGTACACAAAAAAATTGATGCAAAAAGTAAAGTAACTTTTTTCATAAATAAGTAGGTCTTTTTAATGTTTGGGTATTGTAACTAACGAAAAAAAATGAGTTTGGGTATTGTAATTCAACTATTTTCGATTAATTGCACCAAAAGACCTTATATTTTACCCATTTTCTCTAAAATGAATAAGATTATAATAGGAATTGCTAATAAAACAACCATAAAAGTATCTGACATTAACAAGCCTGGGCTAAAAAATAATGTGGTTAAATACCCTCCTATTGCACCACCAAAATGAGCAGTGTGCCCAATATTTCCTATGCGGTTTTTCATTCCATAAATAGAGTATAAAAGATATCCTATTCCTATTACGTAAGCTGGTAATGGTATTGGAATAAACATTATTCCCAATCTCATTTGTGGCTCTAATAAAATGGCAGCATATAAAACCCCAGTAACAGCCCCACTAGCACCAACAGCACTATAATAAGGTTCGTTTTTATGAAAGTATAATGCTAGTAAACTACCCGCAGCCAAACTCATCAAGTAAATAATTATAAACTTAATAGGTCCAAATGCACCAACAACTACATCTGAAAAAAAATATAATGTAAATAAATTAAAAAATAAATGCGAAAAATCTACATGCAGAAAAGCAGAAGTAAACATACGATCTTTTTGTCCGGCTAAAATTTCGCCAACACTAAATTTGTAACGGTTAAAGAAATTAGTATCATTAAACCCTTTAATAGAAACCGAAACGTTTATTGCCATTATACCAATAGTTACAATATGCATATTCATAAAAAAGAAGACTTTATGTTTAATGCCAAATATAGCTATATTTGTTCACACATAATTGAAGCATGCAGTTACTTATTTTTATTTTAGTTTACCCATTATTATGGATTATTTCTATACTACCACATCGTATATTTTATGGGGTCTCTTCCTTATTTTTCTTTTTTATTTACACTGTTTTTGGTTACCGAAAAAAAGTGGTTACCAAAAACTTAAATTTAGTTTTTCCAAAAAAAACAGTAAAAGAGATAGCATGTATTCGTGTTAATTTTTATAAACATATGTGCGATATGTTTATGGAAATGGTAAAAACGATGAGTTTATCTAAAGCTGCCGTAAAGAAAAGATACCATGTTAAAAATATTGAAGTTTTACAGGAGTTAGAAAAAGAAAAGAGTATTCTTATTGTTTGTTCTCATTATGCTAATTGGGAATGGAACGTTAGTATTAACAATTACGTAAAATCTAAAGGCTATGCTGTGTACCAAAGAATTGGTAATAAGTATTTTGATAACTGGATTCGAAATGTACGTGCTAGATGGAATACTACATTAATCTCCCAAAAAGAAACAGTAAAAACGGTGGTTCGTGACAAACAAAATAATATCAAAGGTATTTTTGGAATGGTTAGTGACCAATCTCCACAAGTACATAGGGCTCAATACTGGGCAGAATTTATGGGTATAAAAGTTCCTGTTTTTAATGGTGCCGAAGCTATGGCACGCAAATTAGATTTAGCGGTTGTATTTTTGAAAGTATCTAAAGTTAAACGAGGTTACTATGAAGCTGAATTAATCCCAATCACAGCATCTGGTAAGAATACAAAAAAAAATGAAATTACAGATACTTTTTTAAGGCTTACCGAAAAACAAATTAGAGAAAAACCAGAATATTACCTATGGACACATCGTAGGTGGAAACATAGAGGAAAAGAACCCAAAGAATTTCAATAAAAAAAAGCCGTTTAAAATAAATTAAACGGCTTCTTTATTTATTTTGATGTTACTTTTAAAGTTTAGCAATTGTTCTTATTTCACCTATAATTCTATCTGCTAAATCATCTGCTTTTGCTTGGCTCTTAGCTTCTGTATATATTCTAATAATTGGTTCTGTATTAGATTTACGTAAGTGTACCCAATTTTCAGCAAAATCAATCTTTACACCATCAATAGTGGTTACTTCTTCATTTTTATATTTCTCTTCCATAGCAACTAATAAAGCATCTACATCTAACTCAGGTGTTAATTGTATTTTCTTTTTGCTCATAAAATAACTAGGGTAACTAGCACGTAATTCTGATACTGTTCCTCCCTTTTCGGCCATTAACATTAAAAATAATGCTGTTCCTACTAAAGAATCTCTTCCACAATGACTTTCAGGATATATAATACCTCCATTACCTTCACCACCAATAATAGCGTTGTTTTTTTTCATTTTAGTAACAACATTTACTTCTCCAACCGCAGAAGCTTCATACGTACCACCATGTTTTTCTGTAATATCTCTTAATGCTCTAGAAGAAGATAAATTAGAAACGGTATTTCCTTTGGTTTTTCCTAATACATAGTCTGCACAAGCAACCAATGTATATTCTTCACCAAACATTTCGCCATCATCACTAATAAAAGCCAAACGATCTACATCTGGATCCACTACAATTCCAAAATCTGCTTTTTCTTTTAATACTAATTCACAGATATCGCCTAAATGCTCTTTTAAGGGCTCTGGATTGTGAGGAAAATGTCCGGTTGGATCACAATATAATTTTACAACCTCTACTCCTAATTCTTCTAAAATTTTTGGAATTGCGATACCTCCTGTAGAGTTTACACCATCTACTACTACTTTAAATTTAGCGGCTCTAATAACGTCTGCATCAACTAGAGAAAGGTTTAAGACTTCATCTATATGAACATCAATATAAGAATCGTTACGAGTAATACTTCCCAAATCATCAACCTCACAAAAGTTAAACTCTTCTTTTTCTGCTATTTCTAAAATTAAAGCCCCTTCTGCTGCATTTAAAAATTCTCCTTTCTCGTTTAATAACTTTAAAGCATTCCATTGTTTTGGATTGTGACTAGCTGTAAGTATAATTCCACCATCTGCCTTTTCTAAAGGAACTGCAATTTCTACTGTTGGCGTAGTAGAAAGGTCTAAATCTATTACATCTATTCCCAATCCTATTAAAGTTGAAACTACTAAATTCTGAATCATTTCTCCCGATAAACGAGCATCACGACCAATAACTACTTTTAAATTCTCCTTTTTAGAATAATCTTTTAACCATATGCCATATGCTGCTGCAAATTTTACAGCATCAATAGGGGTTAAATTTTCTCCTGGATTTCCTCCAATAGTTCCTCTTATTCCTGAAATAGATTTGATTAGTGTCATATATGTTTAAAAAAGTTTTTGCAAATATACATTTTGCGATGGATTGTTAGGTTTTGAATTTGTAAATTACATTTTAAGAAATATAAAATAATTGTATGAATTTTTTAGCACATATTTATTTATCCTTTGGTGATGATGAAATTACTATAGGAAATTTTATAGCGGATAGCATTCGAGGAAACAAATACAAACACCTTCCCGAACAAGTACAAAAAGGAATATTTTTACATAGAGCTATTGATACTTTTACTGATGCTCATCCTACAGTAAGAAGGAGTACCAAACGCTTGCATAAAAATTACAGTCATTACAGTGGTATTATTGTTGATATTTTTTACGATCATTATTTAGCTAAGAACTGGGATAAATATTCTACTATTACTTTAGAAAATTATGTAGCTAATTTTTATAATTTATTAAAAGAAAATTATACTATTCTGCCAGATGGGGTGAAAAAAATGATGCCTTACATGATTGCTGACAACTGGATTTTTAATTATTCTAAGATAGAAGGAATTACAAAGGTTTTAGACGGAATGAATCGTAGAACAAAAAATAAATCTAAAATGAATTTTGCTATTGTAGATTTAGAAAAGCATTATGAAGCCTTTGAAAATGAGTTTACTTCTTTTTTTGACGAATTAATTGTATTTTCTAAAGAAAAATATATTTCATTATAATCTTTGTAGCAAACAAAAAAGTCTTATCAAATTATTTTTTTGATAAGGCTTTTTGTTTAATTGACTAAATTAATTTAGAGACTCTAATTTTATCTTTTTGCCCAGCCAGTTGGTAAGGAAGCCAAGTTTGGTGCTAAATTATGTGTTGCTGGTGCTGTTTCTTGACCAGATGTTCCTACTAAAGGCTTTAATAAAAAAGGTTTAGGACTGTTATCTGGGTAAGGTTCTACAGATATAACCACTGTTTTTCCTCTAACATCTAAAGGAAAAGTTACTCCTGTTGGCGCATTTTTGAAGAAATCCTCTCCTGGCACTGGAGGGCCTGGATTTGGCCCGCTAAAAAGACCTGCTAAATCTGCCATTTGTGCTGAAGCATCTGCGAACTGACCTGTGGTAATTGGCACACCATTAACTACAACCCATCCTTCATATCTCCATCCATTATTTAATGATGGTAATTTAAAATTAGGCACTGGAGGAGCTCCAGGAGTACCAAACCATATCCCATTTTCATCATTGCCATTATTCATACCATCTGCCTCATCAGTAGGTGTTCTTAAAAAGAAAGTTCCTGCTGCATTAGTGAAATCTCCAACTTGATCATTAACAGAAACCATTGCAGTTGTGGCATCAAAAGCACCTGAAAGCAATTTAGTCTCAGATGGCGCTGGGTCTGTATCATTTTTTGGTTCTACAGAAAGAACAAACGCTGTAGCCTTTGCTAATTCTATAGCATCTACTGTAAAGTTTGTTTTTGATAATACCTTATCACTATTAACTGTAAAAACGCCTGTTGTTACAGGTGCTCCGTCTACAATAATCCAACCTTCATATACATAATTAGCTCCTAAATCTTGTAAACCACTAAGGTTTATTTCTAAATTTGCTGTTGTAGGTGTAGTATCATCATTATCATCACTACAACTAAATAATAATAATGTTAAACTTGATAATAAAAATAACTTCTTCATAATTTTCTTGTTTTATAATTTAGAACAAACTAACTCATATCATATAACAGAAATATCACAAAAACATAAACTTTTTATATACTTTGTAAGTATTCTGTGATTATTACGGCTATATTTTAAACAGACTATTAAAAATTACTAAGAATAATTAAGCCACTACGGGTATTAATGTTCAAATATTTGTTGTGATATCTCTGTGATACTTTTTTTATTTATTAGCAATATAAATGAGCATGAAACAAATACTTATTATAGAAGATGATTTAGAGATTATAAAACTCTTAGAAATTCATCTTACAGATCTTATATATACGACTACTATAGCAACTGATGGTGAAGTTGGCTTAAATAAAGCTTTGGATTATGATTATGATCTTGTTTTGCTAGATTTGACCTTACCAACCATGGATGGTATAGAAGTTTGTAAAAAACTGAGGGCTAAAAAAAATACCCCTGTTATTATGTTAACTGCCAAATCTGAAGAAATAGATCGTGTTCTTGGGTTAGAAATTGGTGCAGATGATTATATAACAAAACCTTTTAGTATACGTGAACTATTAGCCAGAATTAAAGCAGTTATTAGAAGAACTAGTACTAAACCAGAAGTAGAAAAGAGCAGTACGTTTCTTTCGTTTGAAGATTTATCTATTGATATTGATAAAAGAAAAGTTATCTTAAACAATACTAAAATTGAACTGTCACCAAAAGAGTTTGAACTTTTAGTGTTAATGGCATCCAACCCAGGTAGGAATTATTCAAGAACAGAATTACTAAATATTATTTGGGGTTATAATTTTGGAGGCTATGAACATACTGTAAACTCTCATATAAATCGTTTGCGAGCTAAAATTGAAGCAGATATGACAGCACCAAATTATATACTAACTTCATGGGGTGTTGGTTATAAATTTAATGAAGATCTAGCGTAATGAATACAGAAAAAACTTTAACACCTAGACTTATTAAGAGGCTATTAATTGTTTTTGTTCTTATAATCCTTTTAATGGGAGCATCCTATATCCTTATAACAGGATATTTTGCAAACAAACACAATGAAGCTACTGCACAACGAGTAAATGCTAATGTTGCAAATTATTTAATTGAAGAAAAATTTAAAAATGCTTCCCCTTTTTTAGAAGATGGCAGTGTAAATAAACCTCTTTTTGGAGACATTATGCATGATATGATGGCTGTAAACAGAAGTATTGAAGTATACTTACTAGAAAATACAGGCGAGATATTATATTCTGTAGTACTAGATCATAGCGAAAATACTCCTACTAAAAAAGTTTCGCTTGTTCCAATACAAAATTTTATAAAAAATAATGGAGAAAAATATATTTTAGGTGATGACCCAAAAAATCCTGGAAAACAAAAGATTTTCTCAGCTGCACCCTATGCTGCAAACGGAAGAAATGGTTATATCTACATAATTCTTGCAGGGCAACAGTTTCAATATATCAGTGAAAATTTGTTAACTCAGTATTTTGTAAAATTAGGGATAGGAGCTACATTAATAACTATGTTTTTTGCTGCATTAATAGGTTTGTTTAGCATTTGGTTTTTAACTAAAAACCTACGTCTAATGACTAAAACCGTACGTAAGTTTCAAGAAGGAGACATGACGGCTAGAATAGAAAATCCTGAAGACTCTGATATTGAATTTTTTGCTCATTCATTTAATAAAATGGCAGATACCATAGTAGGTAATATAGATAAAATGCAATCTATAGATTTATTACGAAGAGAACTAATAGCTAATGTTTCTCATGATTTACGCACTCCGTTGGCAATTTTAAAAGGATATATAGAAACGTTACAAATTAAAAAAGATACACTAACAGAAAAGGAGAAAGACGAATACCTGCAAATAACACACAATAATATTGATAAATTATCCAAGCTTATAAATCAATTGTTTGAATATTCAAAATTGGAGGCAGAACAGGTTTCTCCTATAAAAGAACCTTTTTCTATTACAGAGTTATGCTATGATTTAATTACCAAATTTGAATTAATTGCTACAGAAAAAAAAATACAATTAAAATTAGAAAACCCAAAAGAAAATAGTGTGGTATTTGCAGATGTTAGCCTTGTAGAGAGAGCATTACAAAACCTTATTGAAAACGCTATAAAATATACAGAACCTAACGGTATTATAACACTACAATTACAACGTAAAGAAAATAATATTGAAATAAACATTACAGATACAGGTGTTGGAATACCTAAAATAGACCAACCTTATATTTTTGACCGTTACAAGCAAGTAAATAGAAGTGCTAAAAAACAAGGCCATGGTCTTGGATTGGCAATTGTTAAAAAAATTATGGATTTGCATGAGACAACGATAACTGTACTAAGCATACCAAAAAAAGGTAGTTCTTTTACTTTTAATTTGCCCGCATACCAAGCATAAATTTAGTATTTGTTAAAACTAAGAGCCCTTCCTATTTAACAATATCGTGTTATTATTTTTAATTAACTCATTTACATGTATTTATAATTAAAAAAACATTTTATAGTCGTATTTTAGAACTATAAAATAATATAGTACATTAGTGAAAACTTATTATTAGGATAGCAAATGACCTATTTTTTATACCCTTTACGCATATATTATAATCTAATAATTTTTAGTGTTCTTTTTATTTCATGCTCTAATAATGAATCGGTAGAATCTAATAATCCTGTAGAAAATCCCATTACTTATAAAACAAGCTCTATTCCCTCCTCAGACCAAAGACAAGGAGCTATAGAAAAAGGAAAAGAGTATTTATTTTCTGGAGACTATATGAGTTCTGGTATACCTTACGATGCTTATATTTTTGCAAATGGAGAAGATAATTTTAATATTCTAAATAGAACAGGAGATAATGCTGTAATCTCTTATGATTATACCGCTGTAACCACACCTAATGGTGTGCGAGTGGTTGCTCCAAATTGTCTTAATTGTCACTCTGCTAAGATTAATGACACCTATATAATTGGTTTAGGAAACCATAATTCTGATTTCACAACAAACCGTGCGGCAACAATACCACTATTAAACTTAGCTATAAATCAGCTTTATGGTGCTAATAGTATGGAAGCTGAAGCTGCTGAATTATTTGGAAAATCCATTGCGGCTATAGGCCCTAAAACAGTTGCAAAAAGTAAGGGTGTAAGTGTTGCAAATAAAATAGCAGAAGTACTAATTTCCCATAGAGATAAAAATACATTGCAATGGTTAGATGAACCTAACATTACACTCTCAAACGAAGTAATCCCTACAGATGTTCCTGCGTGGTGGTTATTAAAAAAGAAAAATGCTTTGTTTTATAATGCTATGGGGAGAAAAGACTTTTGTAAATCTTTTATAGGAGCAAGTTTACTTACTATAAAAGATGTAGACAAAGCAATAGAAGTAGATAAAAACATGAAAGATGTTCTAGCTTACATACGTAGTTTGGATGCTCCTGAATATCCTTTTGAAATAAATGATAGTTTAGCAGAAGAAGGGAAAGTTTTATTTAATACCAACTGCGTAACCTGTCATGGTACTTATGATGATTTTCCTTCTTATCCAAACTTATTGGTGTCACTGAAAACTATAAATACAGACCCAGAATTATCAAACCATTATACAATAGCTTCGACTAATAATTCCTATTTTTTAGATTGGTTTAACAATGGGTGGTTTGGCTCTGGTGAAGATGGGTTAAATTTAGTTCCCCAAGGTGGTTATATTGCTCCTCCTTTAGATGGTATATGGGCTTCAGCTCCTTATTTCCACAATGCTTCTGTTCCTACTATTGAAGATGTTTTGAATAGTAAAAACAGACCTACTTTTTGGAGTAGAACTTTTAATGATACAGATTATAATAAAAATAAACTAGGTTGGAATTATAAAAAGGAAACAAGCCAATCTAACATAAATACTTATGATACTACATTAGTTGGTTATGGTAACGAAGGTCATACATTTGGTGATAATTTAACTGGTAATGAAAGAAAAGCTCTTTTAGAATACTTAAAAACATTATAGTTTTTCTAAAAGAGCTTTAGCTTTATTTAGTAATTACACCCAAAGGTGTAATTACAACCCATTTATAAAGCTTCCATAAATATCTTTAAACTCATAGCCTTTTGTAAATCTATTTTTATTTAGTTTTTTGTAGGCTACTAAACCCCATAACAACAATTCTTTTAAAAAGTAAGTGTCTTCTTTTGCAATACTTGGCTGGTATTTAGTAATTAACTGGTTTAAAGGTGCTACAGCATTTAATTGTTTTTGATATTCAACATTTGTATGATTATCTAAAAGATCAAAACCTTCTCCGTTAAAAAACCAACTTATCAATTCGTCATACGGGCTTTCAGCATCTTTACGTTCTATTTTATCAATTTTAGGAAAATAAATTTCGAATAGTGTTTTTACAGCATCTTCAATTAAAATTTCAGCAACAGTCCCCGCTCCTTCTTGCTCGCCTTCATACACCAATTCTATTTTACCTGTTATTGAAGGTATTACACCCATAAAATCTGTTAATCGTAAACTGGTAGTTTCTTCTTTATTAAGTAAAGCTCTGCGCTCCGCAGTACTTAATAAATTTTCAAAAGCAGTAATACTCATTCTAGCACTAATTCCACTTTTTACGTCTACGTATTCACTTTCTCTTGCTTCAAAACTAATTTGTTCCAATAAATCTCTTGCCATATCTGGCACATAAACAAGATCAGATTGGCGCCCATCTAATTTAGATTCTTGTTCTGTAATTTTCCTTGCAGTAACAACATCTTCTGGATAGTGTGTTAGTATTTGTGACCCAATTCTATCTTTTAAGGGGGTTACAATACTTCCCCTATTGGTATAATCTTCTGGGTTTGCTGTAAATATAAATTGTAAATCTAATGGTAAACGTAGTTTAAAACCTCTTATCTGAATATCTCCTTCTTGTAAAATATTAAATAAAGAAACTTGTATTCTTGCTTGTAAATCTGGTAATTCATTAATTACAAAAATGCAACGATTTGCTCTTGGAATCATCCCAAAATGCAATACTCTATCATCTGCATAAGAAAGCTTTAAATTAGCAGCTTTTATTGGGTCTACATCTCCAATTAAATCGGCCACAGTAACATCTGGTGTTGCCAATTTCTCATAAAAACGCTCCTCTCTATGCAACCAAGAAATAGGTGTATCGTCTCCTTTTTCTTTTACGAGTTCTATTGCAAATCTAGACATAGGCTGTAATGGGTCGTCATTAATTTCTGAACCTGCAACAATAGGAATCCACTCATCCAATAAATTGATTATTAACCTAGCTAATCTTGTCTTAGCTTGACCTCTAAGTCCTAGTAAATTTATATTATGACGAGACAGAATAGCTCTCTCCAACTCTGGAATTACAGAATCTTCATAACCCCAAACGCCTTTAAAATTAGTAACTCCGTTTTTTATATTCTCCCTAAGGTTATCTCTTAATTCATCTTTTATACTTTTACTTTTATAACCTATTTTTTTTAATTCTCTAAGGGTTGTAATTTGTTTTTCTTTCATTCTTTCAATGGTATCGAGTAGTTAGTATTAAGACATATATTTGTACTAATGGTCCTCTCTTTTTATATTTTAATCTTTTCTTTAATTTGATATTATGGTTTCGAGTACAATCTATCTTTAATAAAATTTGGTTACTAAAGAGTGTCGAAGTTTATTATTTCAACCTTTTTCTTCTATTAGTTTCATAATCCTCAAAAATCATTTCTCCCAGACCTTGTAAACCTGTATAAAATGCTTTTCCTTTATTTGCTTGCGTAAACTGTTTTATAAATTGCATTAAATAAGAATCTTTTGCAATCATGAAAGTTGTGATTGGAATATGCAATTTACGTGCTTGTGATGCCATTGCATAACATTTCTCAACAATATAATCATCTAAACCAACGCTATTTTTATAATAGGTGCCATCTGGCATTCGCAGACAGCTAGGTTTACCATCTGTAATCATAAAAATTTGCTTATTGGTGTTTCGTTTTCTACGAAGCATGTCCATAGCTAATTGTAAGCCTGCAACAGTATTGGTATGGTATGGGCCTACTTTTAAATATGGCAAATCTTTTATTGGTATAGGCCAAGCATCGTTTCCAAAAACCAGTATTTCTAAACTATCTTTTGGGTAACGCGTAGTAATGAGTTCTGCTAAAGCCATTGCTACTTTTTTTGCAGGTGTAATACGATCTTCACCATATAATATCATACTATGACTAATATCTATCATCAACACAGTACTCATTTGTGCTTTGTACTGCGTATCTTCTACAACTAAGTCTTCTTCACTAAGAGAAAAACTATCTAACCCATGGTTTATCTGCGCATTCTTAAGACTCTCTGTCATAGAAATATGTTCCAAACCATCACCATATTTATAGGCTCTTAATTCTCCTGTATGCTCATCTCCTTGTCCAGATTTTCCTGTTTTATGGTTCCCTGCACCACTTCGTTTTAATTTTCCAAATATTTGGTCTAATGCTTTTTGACGAATAGCACGTTCCATTTTTGCTGTAATAGACAAATTACCACCTTCGCCACCACCATCACTAGTCTTTCCATCTAACTCTTCCCGTAAATATCCTTTTGCTTTGAGGTCCTCTATAAAATCCTCTATGGTATAATCTTTATCGGTAATACCATATTCTCCATCTAATTCACGCAACCAATCTATTGCTTCATCCACATCTCCAGAAGTATGCGTAATTAACTCATTAAAAATCTCAAAAAGTTTTTCAAAAGGAGTCTGATTGGGTGCTTCGTAAAATGAAAAACGGAAGCCTTTTCTTGTATTCATAGCCATACTATAAAAATAACAATTTTAAAATTCTTCTGTCGCTCTTTTAGTGTAAACTTAACGGTTTATCCTAAATTCGTAATTTATGAACAAAAATCTATTAATATATATTAAAGCTTTTTTGAACACACCTCCTTTATGGATAGAAAATACTTTTGATATTAATCAATTTAAAATTCCAGAAATTAATTGGGCAAATTTTACTCCTGCCAGTATTCCTGATAATATTAGATTAGGACACCAAATAGAACATTTATTTTTTCAAATAGTAGGACACAGCAAAGAATTTAATATTCTAATCTATAACGAGCCTATTAGAAATAAACAGAGGACACTTGGCGAAATAGATTTTATTATTGAAAATACGAGCTCAAAACAATTAGTTCATGTAGAACTTACATATAAGTTTTATATTATTGACACTTCTACAGAAGAATACAAATTAATTGGTCCTAACCGTAAAGATGCTTTTTTTACGAAATTAGAAAAAATAAAGAATATTCAATTTCCTCTTTTACATTCCCCTGAAGCAATAAAGGTTATAGAAGAAAAAGGTATTAACACAAAAAATATAATACATCAGACTTGCTTTAAAGCTCAGTTATTTGTGCCTTATCAAGAAGAAATAATAATATCTAAATTCAATAAAAATTGTATAGTTGGGTTTTGGATTCATTTTAATCATTTTTCTAATAATGACTTCAAAAGTCAACAATATTATATTCCCACAAAAAAGGAATGGATGCTTGTACCCCATAATAATGTAGTATGGAAAAGTTATGATAATTTATATATTAGCTTAACTAGTGCCATACAAGAGCAGAGATCACCCATGATATGGAGTAAAAACAAAGAAAATACTCACACCAAATTTTTTATTGTTTGGTGGTAAATATTATAAACCTTTTATTTTTAAAATAAACTATCTAATTAATTATAAAATAATTACGCTTGTGCAACCCTTTAAGTTTTATGTTGTCTTTAAGTTAAATGTAGTTTGAGTGACAGAGTAATTTTTAAATAGCTATTTCTATAAAAACAATTGAAAACTAACATCTTACATACGCATAAAAATCTTGTAGAAAAAAGCAAGTCTGGACATAGAAACTCACAATACCAATTGTACGAGCTTTATGTAGATGCTATGTATAATGTAAGTATGAGAATTGTAGGAACTAAAGAAGATGCAGAAGATATTATACAGGATAGTTTTGTTGATGCTTTTAAAAAATTAGACACCTTTAGATACGAAAGTACTTTTGGGTCTTGGTTAAAACGAATTGTTATAAATAGAAGTATAAACTATCTGAAATTAAAAAAAATACTAGTTACAGTAATTGATACACATGAATATTATTTAAGCGATGAATTAAATGAAAATAATTCTCATATACCAGATATACAATACGTAAAAAAGGGAATAGCCTTATTGCCACAGGGATACAAGCAAATAATTAATCTGTATTTAATTGAAGGTTATGATCATATTGAAATAGGAGAAATTTTAGGAATTAGTAATTCCACTTCTAAATCTCAATATCATAGAGCAAAGAAAAAATTAATTGAAATTATAAATACATTTTAATGAATAATTTTAAAAGACATATACAAAAAAACAAGTACTTATTTGAAGAGCACAAGGCCGATAGAAGTAAAATGTGGGCAGAAATAGAATCTAAACTACCCCGAAAAAAAACCAAAACGATACGTTTATGGCACTCTTCTTTTCTAAAAATGGTTGCAAGTATTTTGGTGCTTCTAGGAACTTATACATTAATCAGTTTTTTTACAAATAACTTAAGCCATAATCAAGAAAATAGCTTTGTAAATATAGAATTGCAGGAGATAGATATGCACTATAAAGGATTGGTATCTGCACAGGTTAATTTAGTGAAAAATCATAAAGAGCTCTCTGAAGAAGAAAAAGTGGCTTTTTTATCATTCATGGACGAGTTAGACGAAGAATATGAAGTTTTGAAATTAGAAATGAATAAAAATTTAGATAGTGAGCTTGTATTGGAAGCTATTGTTAGTAACTACAAAAAAAGAATAGAACTTATAGAAAATTTATTGCACAGAATAAACAGCTCTAAAAAAACAAATACTACAGATGGATACATTTTATAAAATACTGCTATTTATGATACTTACTACCCAAAGCTACTCGCTTTATGGACAAGAAAAGGTGTTAAAAAAGATAGCTAAGACTTATACCATGACCAATGCAGGAAAATTAACATTGGAAAACAAATATGGTGATGTAATTATAAATGGCTGGGATAAAAACAGTATTAAAATCACTGTAAATATTAAAGTTGTACACAGGAAAAAAGAAAACGCAAAAAGTCTTTTAGACCGCATTAATATTGATGTAAAAAATACAAACGATTTTGTTCTTATTAGGTCTGAAATAGCAGATAAAAATACTGGATTCTTTGCTAAATACTTTAATAAAGCAAATCCTTTTGATTATGATAAGACCAATATTCAAATAGATTATGAAATTTATATGCCATTAAATGCAGAAGTAAATATTTCTAATAAATTTGGAGACGTAATTTTGGAAGACTTTACGGGAAAATTAAAGGCTACAGTGCAGCATGGAGATATGTGGATAAATGATGATCTTACCAATGCATCGTTAGATGTTAAATTTGGTAAATTGGATGCTAAATCTATATTATACGGTAGCATTCGTTTAAAAAATGGAGAACTTAATTTAGAAAATTCAGATAATTTAAGAATTGATAGCAGTGGAACAATTATACACATAGATTCCGTTTCTCTATTAGAAATTTACTCTAGTAAAGATAATATTACCATAAACAAATTAAGTGAAATAAAAGGTGAATTTCAGTTTAGTAAAGTGTATCTAAATACGGTTGAAAAAGAAATTAAATTGAGCATGAATTTAGCTGACTTTAAAGTTGATAATATTATAAAACGAGATGCTATTATAAAAATTAACCAAGTGTCTTCAGATTTAAATATTAACATTACTAATTTAGCATTTAGCTTTAATGCTAAATTAGAACAGGGTCTATTACGCATCCCTAAATCTTTTAAAAATTTAAAGACAACTATTTTAGACAAAGGCAGAAAAATACGTCAAATAACCGCAGGTTATGGAAAAAAAACCTCTGGGAAAATATCTTTTACAGGAAGGAAAGGGATTATTCTTTTAAGTGAATAAAATGACAAAATTATTTTGCAACCTTTTAAATTTAAAACTGTCTATTTAATAACAATCAAAAAAAATACAAATGAAAACCTTTATAAATCTTTTCTTTTTTCTTTTCTTATCAACTTCAGTCCCCATAAATGCTCAAGAATCAGATGATTATATAGAATTTAACGACCGAAAAAACATTGTTCATGGTGTTTATCTAGGCATAGTAACTCATTATGGAGAAATAAAAGGGAAAGACACCTATTTATTAGGTGTAAAATTTGCCTATGTAGCAAACCGACAATTTGAAGTTGGATTTGTTGTTAAAGGTTTGTATTCAAATCAAAATTTTACAGGTTTACTATCTACTAATGAAGATTTGGCAAGTATTTACATGGGGCTACATTTTGAGCCTATATTATTTAGAGAGTCTATTATAAACCTTTCTTTTCCTTTGCTAATAGGTGGTGGTGCAGCCAAGTATGTAGACGGAAATCTTGTAAGTCGTAATGATGAATTAGAAATTGATTTTAAAGAAGGAATAGATGATTGGGATAGTTTTTTTGTATTAGAACCTGGGGTGAATTTATTATTTAATGTTTCAAGATATTTTCAAATAGAAGCAGGTGTTAGGTACAGGTTGTCTAGTAAAATTACTATTAACCCTAGCTCTGTTAATAGAATAAATGGTTTTTCCGCTGGATTGGGAATTAAACTAGGTGTATTTAATTTAGGAAGAAATAGGTATAAAAAACACTTATAAATAGGATTAAAAATAACGTAGAGTTCAAAAAAAATCTAAATGGTAACCAATGAATTTTAATGGATTCCTGTAATAACTAGATAAATAATTATGAAAACAAAATAAATGTGTATAATTTTCACTATGATATGCAGTATTTTAACTTCTTGTGATAAGGAATACATACGAGCTTCTAATGAAATTAGCATCAAATTTATTGATGTTTCAGATTTCACTAAATTAGAAATAGCGAATGATTTTAATGCTTATATAACATTTTCAGATACCAAAGGGAAAATTAAAATAGAAGAAATGACAACTTACACGAATTTATAATTGTAAAAGTAACAGGTAATAAACTAAGTGTAAAACTGAAGGAAGGCTTTACCGTTAAAGGAAAAGAAATATTAAATAGAGACATCCAATGCAATAGGGGAAGATGTTACCTTAAGTTTAGATGAAGAGGATGTAAATTATATTTATAATGGAAAGTATCTTTTACCTAACGATAAGATTTTGTTTAAAATAAAAAAATATTCAAAAAATGAAATTTGTGATTTATGATAAATCGGTTAAAAAACATAGAAAACTTAAAGAAAAAGCTCTAAAAAGTAATGTTAAATAACTTTCAGGTAAACCATACAATACCCAAAGTCTAAACGCCTTTTTCAATTAATATGTAATTTACCCCTTAATGTAATACTAAGCAAATATTTCTATTCTTAATACAATGATTTTCTTATAATCATATTAACAAAAGCAGCTCATATGAGCTGCTTT
>ENA-ORXM01001007-ORXM01001007.1-marine-metagenome-genome-assembly--contig:-NODE-1007-length-42666-cov-3.972129_pt1 | contig 42666 bp, 34 predicted proteins | sample MGYA00237867_ERZ511480 | MGnify/ENA primary metagenome ERZ511480 (study PRJEB26309, sample SAMN06266103) | marine metagenome | isolation source: Algal blade | place: United Kingdom:Sidmouth, United...
TTGCTGTGGTCGCGGTGGAGAGGGGGGTGCTTGACTCAGTCTAACGCCCGTTCTGTTGACATAAAGACGGATTTTCGTTCAGTTCATGAGACGTCAGCGCCAGTGAACAAGCAACGTGACGCCGACAACCGCAGCTGCTTCTTGATGGCAGGACTCCACATCAGGCAGTAGATGTACATCAGAGTTCCTTTGGCTAGAGAGAAGAACACTGTGATGAGGGACCGTGGTGGACAGAGGCAAGCGCCTCGAAGCGGTGGAGGTGGTTGGCCTCCGCTCAGGAAGCGCAGGTATTCGATACAACTGTTTGAATCTGATTGAAACGGTCTACAATTCAGACACAGGTGGTAGCCGGCCCAGCAACACACAATTGTGCGCGTAAATCGACCACGCGCCATCGCGCGCGGCGACGATCGTGGCGTCCTCGGGACGAGCGAGGTCGAGCGGTCGCCGCATCTCGGCCGACAAAGCCATCGACGCACCGACACCGCGAGCTCCGTCTCCGGCCGCGTCATCGAAAGGAGTCGCGCCGCTACGGGCGCGGAGCCAGTCGCCGACATCGCTGCACATGTCCCCCGGCGCCGCGTCCGGAACGTCCGAGCGCGGCAGCGCCAGGCCCGAGCCCGACAACGTGCAGGCGAGCGCGGCGGCGAGGACGGGCAGTGGTAGGCCGGTCGCGTTCGAGCGTAGAACGGTCACGAGATCGGGCACGCGCTCTCCACGCAGGATCGACGATCGGCTTCCGAGGGCGCCGATCTCCGCCATCGTCGATGACGCGCGGTTAGCGGCCGGGTGACGCCCGGCGCCTACCGCCCTCGGGCCGAAGCGCGGACCCGATCACACCACTCGTCTCGAGCTTCACGATCTCCTTCGAGGGGTCGGCTTGCTGCTTTACCGACCGACTTGCGGAGACCGTGCGAAACCCTGCATCGAAGATCCAATCGACGTGGCGCCGCCCACGGCCGTCGACGAGGGGATGATCGAGGCGGAGGCTTCGCGGGATCGTCGACGGCATTGACGAGTGCGAGGGCAAGCGGCGGAGGTGCCGCGCCTCACGACATTCGCGTCATGAAGAAGCTTTGCGCCAGGGCGGCGAGATTCCCTGACCGAGCCTCAAGGTCAGGGCGATCGCGAAGAGCATCGTGAGGTATCCGACGACGGCATGCGCGCTGCCGCTCGGGATGCCCTGAAGAATCAGAGCGTCGTTGCCGCCAGGCACCAGCGACGCGCCCACACCCATCAACAAGCCGCCGCCGAACCTCGCGAGCAAACCGGTGATCGGTGGCCGGGACAGCCGGAAGCGCCGCTGGATGAGGCCGTTGGCGACAGCTCCAGCGACCATCGAGGCCAACGCAACAGCCGCCACCGGCTCGGCGGCAGGCAGCGTACCGAGCGCCTTCATCCACGGCCAAGGCTGGTGAAGGTGGCCAAGCGCGGCACCGGTCGTCCCGATCACCATCATCACGATTCCGAGGGTCGCGAAGCCGCGCGGCGTTCTCCGACGAAGGTACCAGCGAAGGATCACGATCGCCGTCAGCGAAAGGAGAATCAACCCGACCCAGGGGCCTTCGTCTCGAGTCGACGCGATCGATGGTGTCACCGTCCAGCCCATGGTCGTGATCGTCCGGATCGCGGCGAAGACACCGACTGCGGTGAGCAGGTATTCGAGGCGCCCGTTTCCGAGCCGCCCGATCGTGCCGAAGGCGCAGGCGCTGTTGATCGCCGCCCCTGCGCCAAAGGTCGCTGCGCCGACGAGCAGCATGATCCATCCGGACCAGAGTGGCCCGCCGCCGGCATCACCCAGCAGCCGAAGAGCGAGCGTGGCCCAAAGTCCACACTCGAGAAATCCCAAGAAGCGATCCGCGCGACGATGGCGCATCAGTTCCTCGACCGCCAGTACCGCACAGGTCGTTCCGCGCTGGATCGCGACGCCCAAGACGAACGCGAGCACCGCGACGAGCGAAAGGACGCTCATCGTCCGCTGTCACCGAGCCACTTCTGACGCTGCATCGCGGCCCGACACCGCCTGCAAGACCCGATCCTCCGGACGAGGAGGTGCGCGCGGAGATCGAGCGCACCGCTCGTGCCCACGCGCCGCTCCCACTCGCCGAACCACTCGCCGAACCACTCGCCGAACCACTCGCCGAACCACTCGCCGAACCACTCGCCGAACCACTCGCCAGTACGCATCAGGGCGTCGCGCCGAAGGTGTGTGTCTCGAACCGAGCCGGTCGGGAGCGCACGACGAGATGCCGGATCCGGTCCAGCCTGACTCGGTTCGTCGCCTCGCCCCCGATCCCGACGACCAGGTACTCGGCCGAGGAGTCGGCAACGAGCGTCGGCGCCGTGCCGACGAGCGCCCCGTTCCCGAGCGTCAGCTCGATCTCGGCGCGATCGATGCAGAGGAGCTCGAGCACGTCGTAGTCGCGGCAGGCGAGGGGGGTGTAGTCGCTCATGGTCGCGCTCCTCTTGTCCGGCGATCGGCTCAGCTGCCCGGTCCGGCGTCGATCCAGCGCGCCTCGCCGACGCCTCGTTCATCGTCCCGGGCGACCGTTGCCTGCGCGCCGTCACGCTCGACCTTCACATCGGTGTTCCAGCTGACGGGCATGAGCTCGATCGCGTCGTCGTTGGTCACCCGTGTCGCGCCGGAGTCGCTCGTGGAGAATGCGAGGCCGCCCCGTACGGGGGCGGTTCGAGAGGCGAGCCGTCGCCGAGAAGGTACAGGGCGGCGGCAAGCCAGCTGGCGCTCGGGCGCGACGGGGCCGCGATCGTCGGAGCGACGAGAGGTCAGCCGTCATCGGGGTGGCGACGAACCAGCCGTCGTTCCCCGTCGAGCGCTCAACTGCGTCGCGACAGCGCCTTGCCGAGCAGCGACAGCGCCGCCGCGAACAGAACGACATCCTTCAAGAGGAACTGCCCGGGCACGACCGACAGGGCCGGGAAGCCGCCGAGGCTCGCTTCCCAACCAGGGGCGGTGAGCAGGAACGAGAGCGTGACGGCGAACGTCGCGACCGCCCCGAGAGCGCCGGCGATCGCGCTGGGACGGTGAACGATGCCGATCAGCAGCAGCGCGGCTATGGTGATCTCGATCGTACCGATCAGGTTGGACGCGCCCTGCAGGGAGAAGGCGCCGTACAGCCAGGCGGTCAGCGGGCTCGAGGCGACTAGCCCCTCGATCGCTCCGGCCTCGTAGGCGGTGAACTTCATCGCCCCGATCCAGCCGAGCACGGTGACGACGGAGAGACGCAGGCCGTGTTCGGCGATGCGCTCGACATGGGTACCGATCGGGCTGGCCGCCGTGACGGTGGCGGAGCGCTCGAAGCTCAGATCGTGGGTGGTTGCGTTCATGGTGGTGGTTTCCTATGGTCAGACGGAGATAGGTGGTGAAGAACGGGTCGGACAGAGGCGAAGCGGACGAAGCGCCTCGGACGCCGATCAGGCGGCGCGGCCGACGAGCCGCTCGAGCTGTCCCGAGCGATCGGCGGCGGCGAGCTCGTCGCTGCCGCCGACGTGGTGGCCGTCGATGAAGATCTGTGGGACCGAGGTGCGGCCGCTGCGCTCCTGCATGCGCGCCTCGGCGGCGCGATCGGTCCGCACGTCGATCTCGGCGAAGCGGATGCCGCGCTCGTCCAGCAGGCGGCGGGCGCGGGTGCAATAAGGGCAGAAGGGACGGGTGTAGATCTCGACCTGTGGCATGACGGTGTCTCCTGTGTAGTGAGCCGACGGGATCAGTATCGTCACCCGCGGCTGGCCTATCCATGCCGGATCGTCGATGATTGATGCATCGATCGTCCAGGATCGTTTCGCCTCTCCAGACGAATGAGCCATTCAGACCCCACCGACGTGCTGAGCGACGTGCTGCGTTCCTTGCGCGCGAGCGGTAGCGTCTACTTCTGCGACCGACTGACCGCGCCATGGACGAAGACCTTCGACGATCCCTCCGTGGCGAGCTTCCATCAGGTGCGACGCGGCACGTGCCGGCTGCTCGTCGGGGATCACACGTCACTGCTCGGCCCGGGGGATCTGGTCTTCCTCGGGCCCGGCGTCGAGCACGTGCTCGACAGCGAGACGCCGGAGGCGAGCGGATCGCCCGACGGGGAGGGCACGTTGTTGCTGTGCGGGTACTGCGAGTTCGAGCTCGGTGGCGAGGGGCCTGCCGCGTCTCTGTTCCCCGAGATCGCCCTGATGCCTCACGAGCGGCTGCGGCGGCGCGGCTGGCTCTCCGGCGTGCTCGATCGGCTGAGCGAGGAATACATGGCCGGCTCGCCCGGCTCGACGCTCGTGGTAGAGCGGCTCACCGAGGTGCTGGTGGTCGAGCTGATCCGTGCGGACTTCGGCCGCGACGGCCAGGGCGAGCTCTTGCGGGCGCTGGCCGATCCGCCGGTGGCGGCCGCCCTGAAGGCGCTGCACGCGCACCCGGAGCGGGCCTGGACGCTCGACACGCTGGCGAGGCAGGTCGGTCTGTCGCGGGCGGGGTTCGCCGCACGCTTTCGCGAGCGGGTCGGGCAGCCGATGTTCGCCTACCTGACCGGACTGCGCGTACAGCGCGCCTGCACCCTGCTCGCCGAGTCGACACTACCGACGATCGAGATCGCCGCGCGAGTCGGTTACGAGTCCGAGGTCGCATTCGCGAAGATGTTCAGAAAGCGCACCGGAGCGACGCCGTTCGCTTGGCGCCGGGCCAGGCGCGACTGAGCGAGAGGCGCATCGTGACCGACGAGGGCGTCGGTCGCCGCGACGCGACCACGGTCCACGCGCTCGTTCCGATCGCCGCCCGTCTCCCCGGCTCACGCTCCCCCAACCGGGTGATTCCCCCATGCCGATCGATTCGGACAATGAATCCCGTGCGGTAAAAGCCGCACCAGGCCCATGTTCGAACAACGACAACTCGGGGAGTATCCGATGGACAAGACAAGCCGCAAAAGACGAGGCGGGCTCGCGCTCGCGACCACCCTCCTCTGCCTATCGAGCGCCTTATCCAACCCGGCACTGGCCCTCAATCGCTGGGTCGAGCTGGTCAACCATACCGACCACTCCCTCGTGAAGTTCTTCGCCTCTAACGAAGACCGATCCGACTGGGGACACGACCGACTGGGCCGGCACGTGATCGACCCGAATCACTCGATCCAGCGCAACATCGACGACGGCAGCGGCTACTGCATGTACGACTTCAAGGCGGTCTTCGACGATGGCGACGTACTGACCGACTTCGGCATCAACGTCTGCGAGATTCCGGACTTCACCTACTTCTGAGCGGTCGATACGGTGGTGTCGGCAGTGTGTCTCGCACGTTCTGGAGGCGCTGCCGTCGCCGTCGTCGCCCGATCCTAGCCTTCTGTACTCAGCACCAGCCAGCGCACCGGGTTGCCGGACGTGTAGCGGTGGAAGCAGGCAGTGGAATACCAAGAGCTCCAACTGCCCGAGCGCCCGACATCCTCCCCGACGCAGGCCGGATCGTCACGGGTACCGCTCTTGACGAGGTTCACGAACGCGTAGTCGGGGGTCGACACGAAGTCGGGGAACCCCGCGTAGTCGGACTGCAGCACACGGACGCTCGTGTAGTACTGCCCGTTGGAGCGGTTGAGGTACCAGCAGCTTTCCGGCAACGACAATGAGGCGGACGCGCTGTACATCCGCGCGCCGTAGGAGTCACGCGACGCCTCGTCGCTCACCCCGAGCGTTCCGAACTGCGACCACGAACCGCGCGAGGAGATATCCGGACCGAAGCGGTTGGTCGGCATGCACTCCACGCGCAGGGTGTCGTCGGTCTTCGTCGTCCACGCCTGGAAGGGCACGGCAGCCGTGCGCGAGGAGAGTGCGGTACCGTGATGCGGGCTCGTCAGCAGGCAGCCGGACAGACCGAACAGGGCCGCGAACAGTGCACCGTGAGTGGCTAGCTTGAGCACGGTTTTCACCTCCGTTTCTCTGGAAAGTGAACGGTAGCGGCAGCGCACCACGGGTCGCCACTGGCCGTTTGTCGCAGGGCGTCGTGCCCTGTCGCCCGCAGCTCTCCTTCGGCGGTGAGCGGTGACCTTGGGTCTCGTCGGCCATCGGGCTGGCCGTGTCAACGATGGGGACGAGCGCATCGGGTCGGGCGGAGAGGGCGCCCTGACTCGAGGCCAAGCCACGACGACTGTTCAAGCGGAGGGATCCACAGCCGTGCCTCGACAGGCTCAACCACCGAAAAAATACCTGTCAGACGCCGCGCACTCGACACGGTCATCGGTTCGACCGGAGCGATGTCGCCGCTCGGGCGGATGAGCTTGTCGCGAATGAAGCCGAGGTTAGTGAACATGCGCTCGAGGAAGCGGCCCTTGCGATAGGTCCGTTCGAAGCGTTTCGGCCTGGTTGGATTCGATCGGCAACGCCGCGACGGGGCGAGTTCTCGAGAACCTCGTCACCGTCCGCTGGCACGCAGACCGCCGTGCTCCTTGCACCAGGTCGCTAGAAGATTGGCGAGCGCGGCGGCGTCGTCGTCGTCCGCACGGGTGAACGCATGCCACGGGATAACGATGCCCGTCTCCCCGACGCGGCTGGCAGCGACCCGTCCCCGTTCGATGGCGTCGTGCACGGCCCATCGGCTGAGCACCGTCGTACCGAGACCTGACGCGACCATGTCGACGATCGCCTCGGGCAACTCCACCGTCTCTACCCAGGCGGGAAAGTGATTGGACGGCCGGAACAGACGAGCGAACTCGCGATCGGGCTCCGGAGTACGGGTGTAGGTGATGAAGTCGACACCCTCTATGTCGGACCCGAGCACGGTCTCGTTCCCGGCGAGAGGATGGTCGGGTGACGCGAGGAACACGAGCTCGTCGTCGAACAGGAACACGTCGCGGAGGTGGGGAGCCGGTCGGTCGCCGGGGGCGATGGCCAAGTCGATCACCTCCGCGGTGACCTGTGCAGTCGCGTGTTCCGCACCGCTCGCGGCAACTTGGAGCTCGATCTCGGGGAGCGTCGCCCGGACCTCGCGAACGAAGTCGGGAAGCCACGAGTAGGAGCGATACGCATCGATGGCGACGCGCACGACGCGGCGGACCGCTCCGATCATCCGTCGCGAGTCGGCCTCGGCACGGGCCAACTCCTCGAGAAGGCGCCCGGCGGTGCTCGCCAGGTACCGGGCCGCGGCCGTCGGTTCGAGGCGCCGGTGGTTTCGGTCGTACAACAGGATACCGAGTCGCCGCTCGGCTTCGTGGACACGGTGGGAGAGCGCCGAGGGGGTGACGTTCAAGACGGCGGCGGCGGCCGCCAGGCGGCCGTGCTCGCCGATCGCCCGAAGCGCTTCGAGATGAGCCACGTCGAGGACAGGCCGAAGATCTGGTTGAGCGGATTTCATCGTCCGTTGCATTTTTCGAGATTGCCGCTCAAGTGTCAACGAAAGACAATCGCACGATGGCAGCTGATGCTCGAACCCTCGATGCCCGTCGCCACGTGCATGGACAAACCGATCTTCGCCGACACGCCGAGCGGGGTCCTGCCGCCGTGGTCGTGGAGGGGGACGGTGTGTGGATCACCACCGACGAAGGGCAGCGCCTGATCGACGGTTTCTCGGGACTCGGTTGTACGTCGCTCGGCTACGGTAACGAACGCATCGCCGCGGCAGCCCATCGACAGCTCTCGACCTTGCCCTACGCACCGACCTTCTACGGCCGCACTCACCCCAAGATCGCCGAGCTCGCCGACCGACTCGTTGGGCTCGCCCCCGGCGAGATGTCACGGGTGACGTTCCAGTGCAGCGGTTCGGAGGCGACCGACACCCTGATCAAGTTTCTCTGGGCGCGCAACACCGCCCGTGGTGAGCCCGCACGTCGTACCTTCATCTCCCGATGGCGCGGCTACTACGGCAACACCGTCGCCTCCGTGAGCATGTCCGGTCAGCCCCATATGCATGCGAAGTTCGGGCTGCCGCTCGACGGTTTCGTGAAGACCGAGACGCCGAACTACTACCTCGGCCACCACGACGGTGAGACCGAGGAGGAGTTCTCGCAGCGCATGGCCGACGATCTCGAGCGCGTGATCCTCGAAGTCGGCCCGGACAGCGTCGCCGCTTTCGCGGCCGAGCCGATGCAATCGGGCGGCGGCGCGATCAAGCCGCCGGATGGCTACTGGCCCCGGATGCAGGGAGTACTCGAAAAGTACGGCATCCACTTCCATGTCGATGAGATCGTCTGCGGGTTCGGTCGTACCGGCAACCGTTGGGGCTGCGACACTTGGGGGCTCGAGCCCGACACGGTGTCCTGCGCCAAGGCGCTTACCGCCGGGTTCTTCCCGATGTCCGCGTTGATGTTCAAGGAAGATCTGTACGAGGATCTCCAGGCCAATGCCGACGAGGTCGGCGTGCTCGGTCACGGCTTCACCTATTCGGGCCATCCGGTGGGTGCGGCGATCGCGCTGGAGGCGCTCGACGTCTACGACGACATCGACCTCGTAGGCCACGTGCGATAGGTGTCCCCCGATTTCCTCTCCGGATGCGAAGCGCTCGTCGAGCACTCGCTCGTCGGCGACGTCCGCGGCGTCGGACTCTTCTGCGGCATCCAGCTCGTCGAGAACAAGGCCACCCGACAGCTGTTCGATCCGCGGCTCGAGGTCGGCCGGCGCGTCCAGGATCACGCCCACGCGCGCGGGCTCTACCTGCGGGCGATCGCCCCCGATCGGATCAGCTTCATGCCCCCGCTGATCATCGAACTCGAGGAAATCGAGGAGGCCACGCGTCGCCTCGCCGGCGCGCTCGACGACACGTGGAAGGATCTTCGTCGGTGATCTTCGATCCCGAGCTCCTCGACGCCATCGGCGACCGGTCGATCGTCCGCCATCTCGAACGGCTCGGCGGCACGGTGAGCGACGCCGACTCGCCCCGGTCCTCCATCGAAGCCGCCTCGTTCGCCATCGAGGACCAGGAGCGGAACACGCTCGATGTCGACGGCGTGCGCACCCATGCTCGCAAGCAGGAGCATCACTCCCGCGACGTGCTGGAGCCGCTCGGACTCGAGAACCGTGTGCGGGCCTCGGCGAGTCACTACGACACTCGAGCCGAGGTCGGGCGGACGCTGGGCCCGGTCAACCGGCTCGCCGGTTCCTGACATGGTTCGTCGAAGACATCGGACCCGGCCCGAAACGCTGGAGCTCGCGGTCACGCCGCCGCCAGCTGGCGGCGCCTACCGCCCGCTCGGCGACGCCGATCGAGATCGCATCGTCGAGCACGCGTTCACGTTGCTCGAGGCCGTCGGCATGGCCGACGCGCCGGATCGCTACGCCGAACTGCTCATCGCCGGCGGGGCCCGGCGTCGCGACGACGGCCGGCTGCTCCTGCCCCGCGTAGTGGTCGAGCGAGCGCTCCAGCGGGCTCCGTCGACCGTCTCCCTGCCGGGTTTCGCCGAGGAGCGAGGCATCTCTATCGGTGGCAAGGGCGTTCACATCGGCACCGGTGGCGCGGCGGTTCGCATCCTCGACGCGACGACCGGTGCCTATCGTGTCTCCGAGCTCCGTGACCTCTGGACGATGATGCGCGTCGTCGACCAGCTGCCGAACATCCACTACGGGTTGCGGCCACTCGTCGCTCGCGACGTCGCGAATCCACTCGAGCTCGATCTCAACACCGCGTTCGCCGTTACCGCCGCGACGACCAAGCCGACCGGCGTGAGCTTCACGTCGGCCGAAACGGTCGGCCCCGTGGTCGACCTCCTCGACATGGCGCTGGGCGGCGAGGGCCGCTTCGCGGCCCAGCCGTTCTCCATGGCGGTGATCGTGCACGTCGTGCCGCCCCTGCGTTTCGCGCCGGAGGGCTGCGAGATCATGGAGCGGGCGATCGAGCGCGGGATGATCGTGCAAACGTGCTCGGCGGGGCAGGCCGGCGCCACCTCGCCGCCGTCGCTCGCCGGTGCGCTCGTTCAGGGTCTGGCCGAGATCCTCGCCGGTGTCGTATTGGCCGATGCAATCAAGCCCGGCCATCCGTGTATCCACGCGTTCATGCCGTTCGTCTCCGATCTGCGCACCGGTGCGATGACCGGGGGCAGCGGCGAGGCCGCCGTGATCAGCGCCGCCGCTACACAGCTGCTCCGCGATCTCGACATCCCACATGCGGTGTCGGCCGGCATCACCGAGGCGAAGGCGGCAGACAGCCAGGCCGGCTATGAGAAGGGCTACACGATCTCGCTCGCCGCTCACGCCGGCGCCGACATGGTCCAGCTTTCGGTCGGCATGCTCGGCTCGATAATGGTCGCCAGTCCGGAGAGCCTGGTGATCGACAGCGACATGTGCGGGGCGATCCTGCGCTCGGTGCGAGGCGTCGAGGTCGATCCGGCGTATCTCGACCTTGCGATCACCGAGGAGGTCGTCGGGGGCGAAGGCCACTACCTCGGTAGCGCCCAGACGCTCGAGCTGATGCGCAGCGAGTACGTCTATCCGGCTCTCGGGGACCGGCGGTCAGTCGACGAGTGGGTGTCGGCCGGCGAGCCGAGCCTGTGGGATCGAGCGGGGGAGCGGGTCGCCGAGATCCTCGCCGCTGGTCGTCCCGACCATCTGCCGATCGAGAACGAGGCGGCGATCCGTGCCGCCTTCCCCATCCACCTTCCGGAGAACCAGTGAGCGATCGCATCGAGATCGTCGTCATCGGCGGCGGGGCCGTCGGCGCGTCGATCCAGTGGCATCTCGCCCTGGCTGGCCGAACCGACTCGGTGTTGATCGAGAAGCACGAGCTCACTGCCGGGTCGACGTGGCACGCGGCCGGAAACGTACCGACGTTCGCCAACAGCTGGCTCGGCCAGCGAGCCGGCAACTATGCGTGGCGGGTCTACTCCGAGTTGGCCGACGAGCCGGACGATCCGATCACCTATCGTCACACCAAAGCGTTCTGGCCGGGCCACACGCGCGAACGCATAGACCATTTCCACCATCTCGTGGCCATCGCGACCGGCCTCGGCTTCGATCTCGAGATCGTGTCGCCGGCCGAGATGGAGTCGATGCACCCGTACTGGTCCGACGACGGGACCGTCATCGCCGGCCTGCTCGATCCCTACGAGGGCGACATCGACCCGAGCGGGCTGACCCAGTCGATGGCACGTCGCTCGCGGGCGATGGGCGCCGAAGTGCGCCGCCACTCGCGCGTGATCGGCATCGATCGGCTCGACGGCGCCGACGCCCGCTGGCGGGTGCACGTCGAGGCCGGGGGCGAGACGTATCCGATCGACTGCGATCTCGTCATCAACGCGGCCGGCTTCTATGGCGCCGAAATCTCGGCGATGGTCGGGGTCGAGGTGCCGCTTGCGGTACTCGAGCACCAGTACCTCCTCACCGGCGCGGTGCCGGAGCTGGTCGAGAACACCGACGTGTTCCCGCTGGTTCGCGACCCGGAGATCATGTTCTACCTTCGACGGGAGAATGACCGTCTGTTGTTCGGCAGCTACGGTCACGAAGGTCGCACGGTGTGGGAGGACGCCAAGCCGGCCGTCTTCGACGCGTCGCTGTTCGCCCCCGACGAGGAGAGCATCGCCGAGATCGCCGAGCGGGCGATGGCCCACGTGCCGATAATCGGCGATGTCGGTATCGCCGAGTTCGTCAACGGACCGATCACCTACACGCCGGACATGAATCCGCTGGTCGGTCCGGCGCCCGGCGTCGAGGGCTTCTACCAGGCGGTCGGGGCGCAGGTCGGCATCACCCACGCCGCGGCGGCCGGCAAGATCCTCACCGAGATGATCACCGGTGGCGACACCGAGTGGGACGTGTGGCCGTGGGACCCTCGCCGCTTCGGCGACTGGGCCCTCGCCGGTTCCGGACGCAGCTCCTACGTCAACACCCGGGTGCGGGAGCTGTACGAGCACCAGTACGGCGCCCCGTTCCCGCATCGCGTGTGGGAGTCGGCCCGTCCCGTCCGCCAGAGCGCGCTCTACGAGACGCTCGCCGCCAAGGGCGCCCGCTTCGGGCAGATCGCCGGCTGGGAGAGAGCGTTGTGGTTCGGATCCGCCGAGTACGCTCACGAGACACTGCGCTACCGTGACGAGCACTGGCACGCCGCCGCCGCCGAGGAGTGCCGGGCGGTGCGGGATCACGTCGGCGTGATGGACCACGGCGGCTTCACCCGCTACGAGATCTCTGGCCCCGGCGCCGCCGAGTTCCTCGATCGCATGATCTGCACCCGCCTGCCCGGCATCGGCCGAGTACGACTGTCCTACCTGCTCCGCCCGAACGGCAGGGTGTGGAGCGAGGCAACGATCGGTCGCTTCGCCGACGATCACTTCCTCTGGCTCGGTCCGAGCGTCGCCCGCGAACGTGACTTCGACTGGCTCCGACACCATCTGCCCGACGATGGATCGGTCGGGCTCGAGCTCGGCACCGAGCGCACCTCGACGTTGATGGTGATGGGACCGAGCTCGCGCGCGCTGCTCTCTCGCCTGACCGACGCGGACCTCTCGAGGCGAGCGGCGCCGTGGATGTCGCTGCGCGAGCTCGAGATCGCCGGCGTGATGGTCACGGCGCTTCGGGTCAGCTTCGTCGGCGAGCTCGGCTGGGAGCTTCACGTCGACGACGCCGATCTCGTGCAGCTCTACGATGCGCTGCACGCCGCGGGGGCCGATCTCGGCCTGCGCGACTTCGGCTCGTACGCGCTCAACGCCATGCGGATCGAGAAGGGCTACCAGGGTTGGGGCAGCGAGTTCGGGGTGGAGTACACGCCATTCGACGTCAGCCTCGATCGCTTTCTCGATCTCGACAAGCCCGACTTCGTCGGCCGCGACGCCGCTCGGGCGATGACCGCGACGCCGGCCGCGTGGAGCTACGGTGTCTGGACCGTCGACACGTCGGCGATGCCCGGCCCGAGGGGCAACCCGCCGCCGTCCGCGCCGATCAGGGTCGGCGGCGAGGCCGTCGGCTTCGTCACCTCCGCATCGATGGGCTTTCGCACCGGCGAGCGGGTCTGCCTCGGTTATGTCGAAGGTCGCCATGCCGACACTGTCGACGGCTTCACGATCGACGGGTACGGGGCGGACCTACCGGCCGTGCGCTACCGGCACGGCGTCTACGACCCTGACCACGAACGAACACGGGGGTAGGTCACATGATGCAGGTTGTGCAGTTCGGGCTCGGGGTGATGGGACTTCCGATGGCGCGCACGTTGCACGGCGCGAAATCCATCGAACTGCTCGCAACCGACACCGTCGAGACCGCGCGCGAGGCGTTCGCGATGGCAGGTGGCTCGGTCACGACCCCCGACGCCGTGGATGTCGGGTCCGCCGATGTCGTGCTGACGATGCTGCCCCAAGGCGATCATGTCGGGGCCGTGCACGATGCGATCCGTGGCGGGCTCGGCGAGGGCGCGGTGCTGCTCGATTGCTCGACGATCGACGTCGAGACCACCCGCCAATTGGCGGCCCGCGCCCGAGCCGGCGGCGTCGAAATGGTCGATGCGCCCGTGTCGGGCGGACCCGAGGGCGCTGCGGCCGGCACGCTGAGCTTCATGGTCGGCGGGTCCGATCCGGCCATCGAGCAGGTACGACCGCTGTTCGACATTCTCGGGGCACGGGTGACGGTGTTCGGTAACACCGCGATGGGGCAGGCGGCCAAGGCGTGCCACAACATGATCGTCGGCATCACTGGACTCGCGGTCTTCGAAGGCTTCGCGTTGGCCGACGCCCTCGGGCTCGACGCCGAGGCCTTCCATCGCCTGTGCAGCGGCGCCGCCGCCGCATGCTGGACTCTCGACAACCGCTGCCCCGTTCCGGGCGTTGTCGATGCGGCGCCGTCGAGCAACGACTATGAACCCGGCTTCGCCGCCCGGCTGATGGCCAAGGACCTCGGTCTCGCCCAGGCCGCCGCCGAGTCGGTGCACCTCGACACACCGCTCGGGCGCGAGGCGGCCGCCCGGTTCGCCGAGTTCGTGGCGGACGGCAACGGCCATCTCGACTACTCCGCCGTCTATCGCACCCTCCGATCGGGAGATTCCCATGAGTGACCTCTTGTCCATCACGTTGCCCACGGACGGTCTTGCCGGCTGCTTCATCGACGGGCAGTGGGTCACGCCGGCGGAGACCCTCGAGATCGAGAACCCGTCGCGGCGAGCGGAGATCACCGCCGTCGGACGCGGTGGCGCCGCCGAGATCGACGCGGCCGTCGACGCGGCGCGCCGAGCCCTGTCGATCTGGCGCGCGCACCCCGCGGCGGAGCGCGGAGCGCTGCTCGGCGAGCTGGCCCGGCGCCTGGACGAGAATCACGAGCAGGTCGCCCGTCTGCTCGCGGCCGAGACGGGCAACGCGATACGCACCCAGTCGCGCGGCGAGACCGCCGGCGCGGCCGGTGTACTCCGCTACTTCGCCGGCGTGGCCGTGGAGCAGAAGGGCGAGGTGCTGCCGTTCGGGCCCGATCTGTTCTCCTTCTCGACCCGTGAGCCGATCGGGGTCGTCGGCTCGATCATCCCGTGGAACTCTCCACTGCAGCTCGGCTGCGGCAAGATCTCGATGGCGCTAGCCACCGGCAACACCCTCGTGCTCAAGCCGGCCGAGGACGCGCCGCTCGCGATCCTGCGCCTCGCCGAGCTGGCCGCCGACATCTTCCCGGCCGGCGTCTTCAACGTCGTGACCGGTGTCGGTGAGGAAGCAGGCTCGGCCCTCGCTGCCCATCCGCGCGTCGACAAGCTTTCGTTCACCGGCTCCTCCGAAGTCGGCTTCTCGGTCGCCCGCCAGGCCGCCGATCGTCTCGCCCACGCCACGCTCGAGCTCGGCGGGAAAAGCCCGTGCATCGTCTTCCCCGACGCGGCGAGCCCGGAACGGCTGCCGGCGACCGCCCAGGCGATCGTCAACGCGATGCGGTTCGCCCGCCAGGGTCAGTCGTGCACGGCCGGGTCGCGGCTGTTCGTCCACCGAGACGTCTGGGAACCGGTCATGGCTGCGGTCGTCGACATCGCCGAGGCGATGGTGGTCGGCGACGCTCTAGACGAAGCGTCCGACATCGGCGCCATCATCAATGCGGAGCGCTATGCGGAGGTGCGGGCCTACCTCGCCGAGGCGGAAGCGGCGGGGGCCGGATTCCTCACCGGCTCCACGCCGGCCACGGTCGACGACGCCGCGGGTTTCCACCCGGTGCCGACCGTGATCACGGGTGTCGACAACACGTGGCGCATCACCCGCGAAGAGGTGTTCGGCCCGGTCATGGTGGCGATCCCGTGGGACGACGAGATCGACGTGATCGAGATGGCCAACGACACGCACTACGGCCTGGCCGCCTTCGTGTTCAGTCACGATGTCGACACCGTGATGCGGGTCAGCGCGGCGCTGGAGGCGGGTTGGATATGGGTCAACGACGGCGGCGGTCAGATCCCGGGAATGTCGTACGGCGGAGTCAAGCAGAGCGGGATGGGTAGGGAGTACTCGATCGAGGGCGCGCTCGAGGCGTACACGACCCGCAAGTCGGTCACCATGCGCCTTCGGAGATGACGGCCCGGTGAGCGCCGACGCCTTCGGCCACGCCATCGATCCCACGGTCGGGTACGCCCGCGGGGCGTTTCTCGATTCGAGCGCGGCCGAGGTGCGACGGCTGCGCCACGCCCAGCGAATCGCGGCGGAGGTGGTCGCCGCCCGCGGCGTCGATTCGATCGGCATCTTCACCGGCAACGCTCGGACGTTCCCGCTCACGGCCGAGGATCTCGACCTGGCCGAAGAGTGGGTCGGGCCGGGACGGTTCGCCGAGCGATTGCACGCGGTAGCGGTCGATCATCTCGGTGGCCGGTCGGGCGATGCCGTCGCCGTCGTCAATCGCACGTCCGCCGGAATCGTCGCCGCGATGGTGGCACTGTCGGGCGGTCGGCCTGTCGTCTCGATAGTGCCCACCCGAGACCGAAGCCATGCCTCGGTGATCCGAGGCTGTGCTCTCGCGAGGGTGAGGCTGCTCGAGATCGACCAACCGGGAGAGATCGCCGTCTCGATGCGAAACGTACGGCCAGCGCTGGCGGTGGTCACGACCGTCACCAGCACGCTCGCCCGGCTCGAAGACGGTGTCACCCGTGCCGCAGTCCGCTCGGCCCACGAGGTGGGCGCGAAGGTGCTCATGGACGAGGCGTACGGTGCTCGTCTTCGCCCGGTGCTGCACGGCGGTGCCAAGAGCCTCGAGCTCGGTGCCGATGCGGCGATCACCAACACCGACAAAGGCGGGCTGAGTGGTCCGCGTGGTGGTGTGATCGCGGGTAGTGAGGCCGTCGTGCTCCCCGTGCTGGCCAAGGCGAGTGAGCTCGGTATCGAAGCTCGCGCCCCCATCGCGCTCGGTGCGCTCCGTTCACTCGAGGCATTCGACCCCCGAATCCTGCAGCAGGAGGTCGAGGACGGTCGTGCGGTCGCCAATGCTCTCGTCGAACGGCTCGGTGCCGAGACCGTCGTGCGTTCGGACCTGGGTCCGAGTCTCGGCGAGGACGTCGTGGCGCGGCTGGTGCATGCTCGCGCCGATGGCTCGGCCCTGACGCTCGTGCCTTGCGAGATCACCGCTGCGGTGGGAATGGTGCTGCTGCGAGAGCACGGGGTGCTGACGGTCAACTCCCACGGCCAACCGGGTGGCCGGGTTTCGATCCGTCTCAAGCCCACCGCAGGCGCGGTGGCTCGCGTCGGAGGACCGGCCGAGCTGGCCGGCGCGCTCGACGCCGCCCTGTCGACCGTCGCCGATCGGGGGGGTGACCCCGCGTGGGTGGCAGCGACCCTGTTCGGTCCGGAAGGGTCGTGACCGTGGACAGCGACCACCTTGCGGCAATGGACGATCGCCTGGACCGACTCGTCAATCTCGATGTCGGGGATCGCGGGATCGAGCCGCTCTTCCACGCAGCCCGAGCGCGGCAGGCCGGGCCGCTGATCGGCGCCGCGGCTGACGCGCTTCTTGCCGTACCCGAAGGCGGAACGGTGATTCTCACCACCGGCTCGGTCTCCCGGGCATGGGTCTCCGCCACCATCGGCGAGAACGACGGTCCGTCCGGCGCGGCCGCCCTCGCTCGCGCGATGGTGTTGGCCCGCCGAGCGACGGTGATACTCGTCGCGGAGGAGGCGTTGCTGGGGCCGATCGGGCGGGTCTGCCAGGCCGGTGGACTTTCGCTCGTCGAGGTCGAACAGGCTCGGCTCGCCAACGCCGAGGGCAGCCTCGTCGTCATGTCGACCCGCTCGTTTCCGCTCACCGACGACGAGGGCCCGATCGCCGCGATGGCCATGCTCGAGGAGCTCGAACCCGACCTGCTGGTCTCGACCGAGCGGGTGGGTCGCAACCGCAACGGGGTCTTCTACAACATGCGTGGCCGTGACTACGGCATGGGCCGAGCACGAATCGACGACCTCTTCGACGCGGGTCGGAGACAGGGGATTCCAGTGGTGGCGGTCGGAGACGGTGGCAACGAGATCGGGATGGGGAACGTCGCCGACGAGGTGCGGGACCATGTCCCGTTCGGTGCGGAGGGAAGCTGTGCCTGCGGTGGTGGCATCGGCGCGGTGACTACCGCCGACGTGCTCGTCACCGCCGCCGTGTCGAACTGGGGATGTACGGCCATCGCGGCCGCCATGGCCGCTCGAGTCGGTGATCGCCGGGTGCTCCACACGCCGGAGGCGGAGCGTCGGCTGCTCGACGTGATGACCGCCGAGGGGCTGATCAACTCGACGCATGGAATCATCGACGATCACGTCGACGGGATCGAGTCGGCGACCCACCTCGCCGTCGCCCAGCTCTGCACCGCACTCGTTCGCCGCGCGCTCACCTGATCGAGGTCACGGTCCGCGCAGTCAGAAGTCCAGTACTCGATTTCCCCTCCCATCGGCGCGGCGCGGGTAAACGCGGCCTCCGGGGACGACGGCTGGTACGGGCTGGGCTCCGGCGATCTGCTCGACGACAGCCTCACCGGCTCCGACACCCGCCGCCTGGCCACGACAACCGAGCTGCGCGAGGTGCCGGTGTCCGGCGAGCGTACGAGCAGAGCGATGCAGACCCGTCGTCGATCTGCTCGTGGCGTGTCAAAATCGGCTCAGGCGAGCGATCGGGCATCCGAACGAGTAAGAGTTGATCCGGGCGGTCGCGACCGACAGGCACCGGGAGCCGGCAGCGCGACGGACAGCGAACAGAGCATGAATACAGAATCGACGGAACTGGAACGACGGCTTGTCGAGCGGCTCGCCGACACCGAGCGCGCGGGCGGCTTGAGCGGGCGCCAGGCGAAGGCCGAACCGAGAAACTTTCTGCGCCACGCTCTCTCGCTGTCGATGACGAAGAGCGCGGACGGTCTGATCGACCCGAAGCTCGTGCTGTCGTGGCTGCTGACCTCGTTGGGCGCGTCGACCTTCTGGATCGGTCTGTTGGTGCCGGTGCGGGAGGCGGGCGCACTTCTGCCTCAGCTCTTCACCGCCGAGCGAATCCATGCGATGACGCGCAGGAAGTGGGCGTGGGCGACGGGCAGTGTCGTTCAGGGCGTCGCCGCCGCCGGGATCGGCATCGCCGGTGTCGTGCTCGACGGCGCGGCCGCGGGTGCGGTGATCGTCGCGCTGCTCGCCGTTCTCGCACTCGCACGATCGGTCTGTTCGGTGAGCTACAAGGACGTTCTCGGCAAGACCGTGGGCAAGACGCGCCGCGGCACGGCGACGGGGCTGGCCAGTTCGATCTCCTCGGCGGCGATTATCGGTTTCGCCCTCGTCCTGATGACCGGGGTCGCCGATCGCTACACGCTCGTCATCGCGGCCGTCGCGATCGCCGCCGGTTTGTGGCTCGCGGCGGGGGCGCTCTTCACGACGCTCTTCGAGGAGAGCAGCGAGCCTGTGGCGATCGAAGGATCGATCCGATCCGCGCTCGCGCAGATGTCGGTTCTGAGGGACGATCCGCAACTTCGCCTCTTCGTCGTTGCCCGAGGACTTCTCGTCGGGACGGCGCTCGCACCGCCGTTTCTCGTGGTGCTCGCGAGCGAGTCGGGGCGGACCGCGTTCGAGCAACTCGGCGCGTTGGTACTGGCCTCATCGGCCGCGGCGTTTCTCTCGAGCTATCTGTGGGGGCGCCTTGCCGACCGCTCGAGCCGCCAGGTCCTGATGCTCGCGGGAGTCGCCGCGGCCCTGGCCTTGAGTGGTGCGCTCGTCGCTTACTGGAGCGGATGGATGACGAGTGCGTGGGTCGCACCGGTGATCCTGTTCGGTCTCATGCTGGCCTACAACGGCGTGCGTCAAGGTCGCTCGACCTACCTCGTCGACATGGCACCGGAGGAGTCGCGCGCGACGTACACGGCGGTGTCGAACACGGTGATCGGCCTCGTTCTGCTCGGGTCCGGTCTCTTCGGCGCGCTCGCGGCGAGCGCCGGTGCGGAATGGACCATCGCACTGTTCGCCCTCATGAGCGTCGGCGGCGCGCTCGTCGCCTACCGCCTCGACGAGGTGCAGCACATCGATTGAACGACTCGCGGTCTCACCGCCAGCCGTCACACCGGCCCTCATCTCGGGCGCTGCGATCGGTGTCCGCCGCCCGGCGCGCAGGCTCGTCGTGCCACCGCGCTTCCGCCCGGACACGTGACGAGATCCGACCGTCGTTTTCGAATCGGGCGGCGCTTCATCCGAATCGCTCGCCTCGCTGTCGTCGGCGCGCCCGATCGCGCCGATCCAATGTACGCCGAATCACAGGGCGGGCATGCGCGCGCCAGGCTGCCGCGCTATCGTACGCAGTCGCGACGGACCGGACCGACGATCAGATGGCCAGACGAGGTGTGCGGAAGGGTAATCGACTCCCGACCCGGCGGGCTACCGTCGGCCAGGGTTGGGCCACGAGCGACGAGGAGGAGCGACAGCGTCGCGTCGCGCGGGGACAGCGTCGCGAGGACTTCGAGATGCGCGCGCTCGAGCCTAGTCGCGCCCCCTACGGGCGTTGGCTCGTCGCCTCGCGCGGCAAGCGAACGGAGGCGCTGCCGGACAACGGTCATCTGATCGAGATACGTCGCTTCGATGCACCTCTCAACAGTTGCAGCTGTGTGGACTTCCGGGTCAACCGACTCGGCACCTGCAAGCACATCGAGGCGGTGCTGCACGCGAAGCGACGCTCGCGCAACCGTCGACCGGCATCCCGCACCACGGAGATCTTCCTCGATCGGAGCGTGGAGCCTCCGCTGCTCACCCATGCCGACCTCGGCGAGTGGAAGGGCGTCGGGGTGCCGGAAGCCCTGCGCGTGCTCGAGGCGCAACCGACCTACGATCACGAACGCGTCGCCGAGCTGAACGAGACGATCGCCCGGCTGAAGTCCGCGCAGCGGCGACGCTGGCGCATCGCCGAAGGCCTCGAGCGTCAGGCGGCGACCGATCGCGAGCGGGCGGTGCTCGCGAAACGCCTGCACGCCCTGGTCTCCCCGGTGGCCGACCCCGGCGAGGAGGCGGCGAACCTCGCCGACCTGACGCTACCGCTCTACCCCTACCAACGCGACGGTATGCTGCACCTCGTCACGCGCCGCCGCGCGATCCTCGCCGACGAGATGGGTCTCGGCAAGACCGTGCAGGCGATCGCCGCTTGCGCCCTGCTCGGACGGCTCGGGCTCGCGCGCCGCGTACTGGTGGTGTGCCCGGCCTCGCTCAAGAGCGAATGGGCGGAGCAGATCGCCCTGTTCACGACGCTGGACGCCCGCATCGTCGCCGGCAATCGCGGCGAGCGCCTGAAAGACTACGCCGATCCCGCATTCTTCACGCTGACCAACTACGAGCAGATCCTCCGAGACGGCGCGGACATCCAGGCGAGGCTCGCCCCGGACATCATCGTGCTCGACGAGGCGCAGCGCATCAAGAACTGGCAGTCGAAAACGGCCGACGCGATCAAGCGCCTCGAGAGTCCGTACGCCTTCGTGCTGAGCGGTACGCCGCTGGAGAACCGTATCGATGAAATCTACTCGATCATGCAGTTCATCGACCCGACGGTGCTCGGTCCGCTGTTTCGCTTCAACCGAGCGTACTACGTGCTCGACGAACGTGGGCGCCCGCAGGGCTACCAACGCCTCGATCAGCTGCACCGGACGCTCGCGCCGCACCTGCTCCGGCGCGGCAAGGACGAGGTGGCCGGCGAGCTGCCGCCGTGCTCGGTGCGCACGATCATTGTGCCGCTCGACCCCGAGCAGCGCCTGCGCTACGAGGAGCACCAGACCAAGGTCGCTCGGTTGATGGCTCAGGCGAAGCGGCGCCCCTTGCTGCCTCCCGAGATGAAGCGTCTGCAGATCGAGCTCGGATGCATGCGCATGACCTGCGACAGCAACTACATCCTCGACCAGGAACAGCTCTCCTCCCCGAAACTCGACGAGCTAGAACCGCTTCTCGACGAGCTGCTGGCCGGCTCGCACAAGATCATCGTGTTCTCGGAGTGGACGCGGATGCTCGAGCTGCTGGAGCGGCGGCTCGAGGCACGCGGCGCCGACTGGGCGCTGCACACCGGCGCCGTCCCGCAGAAGCGCCGCCGGGCGGAAATCGATCGTTTCAAGCGCGACGCCGACTGCCGGCTCCTACTGTCGAGCGAATCGGGAGGTTCGGGCCTGAATCTGCAGGTTGCCAACGTGGTCGTGAACCTCGATCTGCCGTGGAATCCCGCCAAACTCGCGCAGCGGATCGCACGCGCCTGGCGCAAGCACCAGAAGCGCTCGGTGCAGGTGATCAACCTCGTCGCCGAGGATTCGATCGAGCAGAGCATGCTTGGCCGACTCGAGGCCAAACAGCGGATGGCCGACGCCGTACTCGGCGGAGGGCTCTCGGCGATGGATCTGCCCTCCGGGCGCGGCGCGATGCTGTCGCAGCTCGACGAACTCATGGGCCACGCTGTCTCAGGCGCCTCGCGAGCGAGAGCGGCCGGTTCGTCGAACATCGCCGCGACGAGCGAGCCCGCTCTCGGTGTCTCCTCTCAAGATAGTATGTTCGCCGCCCGAGCCGACGACCTCGCCGCCACCGTCGACGAGGCGCTGAACGCGTTTCCACTGTCCATCCGCCAGATCGATCACTTCATCCCGCACGAGGCCGGCTCGTCGGCCTACCTGTTGCTCGTCGCAGCCGTCGCCGAGCACGATGCGATCGGCGAGTGCTTCGATGCCGGACGCGACGACGGAGGTGGAAAAGGAGGCGGCCAGCGGCCGGCGATCCGTGTCGTCTCGCCGGAGACGCTCGAGCAGATGCTGGCCTTGCACGAGGCGGGACTGGTCACGATCGCGGGCGAGCGCGTGACGCTGGTCCGGGAGGGCCAGCTCGTTGCGCCGGCAGACTGTGCGCACACTCTGCAGGAGGCGATCGCGCCGCACCGCCGCTCGCTCGAAGCGGCCGCCCTGCTCGAGTCGAGCGGTTTCGACACCGAGGCGCGTGCGATGCTGGACGGCGTGCTGCCGGCACTGGCCGACGCTCTCGCGCCGTTCTCGAGGACCGCCTTGCCGCATCCGCGACTGTCGCCCGATCGGTGGAAGGTGGAGCCGCCGACCGCGACCGCTCTGCTCGAAGCGATCTGACCTTACCGCACCGAGCCAGCGAAGAACTCTCCCCCGAGCCACACGCGCGACATCCGGATCGTCCGCACGTATCGTCTCCACCGATCGCACGTCGACGCGAGCGTGCGCGACACCGACGAGCCGCGGCGTCGCTCCCGGGATCGATGCGAGATGCTCGACGAAAGTGCAGCAGTGGCTCCCAGACGAAAAGCCAGTGTCATTCGCCGACGAGGCGCACCGACAATGACGGCACAAGCGTTCCCTGCCCGTGGGCGAGCGCCGACCGATGCTCGTAGTCACGCTCGGTCCCTTCTCGAGAGGACCACGTCATGTCACTCCGTCTGCCGATCTCGCATTCAGCTCTCGTGTCCATCGTGCTCGTCGCGACGGGGAGCTTTTCGGTGGCTCGAGCACAGCAAACGCTCGGCCACGGACCGATGACCACCAACGGCCTGTCGGCAGCCGTCGTCCGACAGACGCCTCCCCTCGAAGTGCCCACCGCGGACGCGCCGCCACCTGCCATCGTCTGGCAACCGCTCGGTGACGAACCGATCGCCTATACCGGCCACGGCGCGATGTTCGATGACGACGGCAACGAGATCGAGCCGACAGCGGAGTTCATCGCGCGTGCACGGTCTTGGTATCGGCGCGAGCTCCTGACTCTCGCGACGCCCACCGTCCGGCTTCGTCAGGAGCGGCTCCGGGAAAGTGTCACGACGAGCGCTCGGCACTCCGGACTGGAGCTCATCGACGCTCGAACTCTAGGCGACGCAGCGGCACTCGAGCTTCTTTCAGTGGAGGTGCCGGCACCGCGTTCACGTGACCTTCGGAGCAAACTCGCTGTGCTCGAGGCACACCGCACGCTGCAGGCGTTGTCCGAACGTCGTCCGTCACCGGCCGAGCTACTGGAGTTCGACATCGCGTCGTGGCGCGCGGACCTGCCGCAGCTCACTTCCGAGCACGCGTCTGTGGTGATCCCCGCCCTTTCGGGCGCCGCGCCTCCGGCGTCCGCTTCCGCATTCGCCTTTGCGACCGATGCCCAGGGGCAGGCGTATCGAGACCAGTGTGCCGCGGCGGGCGTGCCGATTCCACCGGACTGGGGAGCATCGGGCTGGGTCAGTCGCGGCGAGCTGACCGAGGAGTTCATCAGCACCGAGCTCGAAGCGGAGGTTTTCACCTGGGAGAGTGCATCGCCTGCCGGCATGTGTATCGCGCTGCCGCGTTGGAACGCGGATGGCCGGGCTCGATTTCTCGGTATCATCTGCCTCTCCGAGCGCTGGTCGAAGGCGTGCTTCTGGGACAATCAGAGCGGCGGCGAGCAGTTCTTTCCCGCACGCGACGAGACTCGCCCGCTGTCGGATTTCGGCGGAGGGGCCGACTTGACCAACGTGGCCGCGGGCAAGTGCACGGCGTGCCACGCGGGACGTAACCCCTTCGTCATTCATCCGGGCACGGCGCTCGGACTACCGAACCTGGCTGGCCTGCCACTGGAACCGGACGACTGGTACGAACCGATCGTGCGGCCGGACTGGCCGCAGAATCCCGGCCCGCTCGCGACCTCGGGCGCCTGTTCCTCCTGCCATCGCGACGGCGGATCGGGCGGCGCCTTCCCGCAGATCAATCGCGAGCTGAGCGGCTACTGCAACAACGTGCTGGGCCCGGCCATCGAGCGCACGATGCCGCCCCCCGATCCGGGTGCCCTCGCCGGCACCGCGCATCCGAACGCACTGCTCGCACTGTGCTCGGCCGAGCCGCCCGGCGAAACGCCGCCGACGAGCACGACACCGTCGACGACGCCGACCCCGACCGAGGGCTTCGGCACCGAGAGCGACGTGTACGTGCAGCGCGCCGGCGACGGCTCACGCCGCCGACTCTGGGGCACACGCCAGTACGCGGACGTGAACGCCACGGCGGACGCCTACTGCCGCGCCCTCGGGTTCGGCGGCGCGTCGAGTCATTCGGCCGAGCGCTGTGGCGAGGACGAGAGCTCGTATATGCGCTACAACCCCGACACGAGCGCCTGGGAGTCGAAAGCGTCGGGTAGCCGCAACAATCCGCCGGGTGAGTGCCTGTACGCACTGCTGTCCGAGGTGTCGTGTTCCGGATGAGCCCCCGTTCCGCTGGCGACGTGACACGATCGCGCGCCGTCGTCGAGCGCGGTCGTCGTCGCCACTGCCCGGAAGCTCGAGAACGGTCGAGATCAGCCGCGCGCGGACGCCTCGTGCGGTAGCGGCTCCGTGTATGGGCCGCGTCGAGCGAATGTGGAGCCGCAGCCGCTGACGTCGCCACCGCTCCCGCCGCCGAACGTCACGCTGACGCCGCGCATCGCCGGCGCACCCCTCGCGACGACGCGGATCGCCGAGGAGGGGCGCCGGCACCTCGGCGGGGAGTCGTCGCTAGATCCCTGCTGAGCGTCGCCGTTCTATACACTCGAGCGTCCTGAGTGCGCACGAATGGGCGACGCCTTGCCGAATGACGAACGATCCAGTGGCGGCCGACGAGCCGGCGGAGAAGCCGTTCCGGACACTCGGAGAGTACGAGTGGCCGAACACCCCGGTCGATCGCGGAATCAAGCGCTTGAGCGGATCGCTGAAGAAGCGCTTCTTCGCCTCGGACGACGAGGAGGGAATGGATCTCTCGCGCCTCGAGCCGGCCGAGAGCGCGCTACTCGACGACATCGTCGCACCGCCGGCGAACGAGCCGCTGATGGCCGAGCTCGAGGCGACGCTCGCGCACTGGTTGTCCGAGAGCGACGCCGTGCCGAACGTGCAGCTCATCGTGCTGCCCCCGTGCGACGAGGAGAATCTGGTGCGTGGCTGGGCGAGAGCTCGCGGTCTGCGCGTGATCGAGGCGCCCGGGCGCGACGCCTGCGGCCTGCCGGACGAGCTGATCCGACGCGATGGCGCGGTCGCGGTGATACCGCGGTTGGAGAGCTGGTTTCTCCGTGAGGACACGTCGCTCGGCAACGTGCGCGAGCTGATCCGGCGCATCGATGACTCGGGGCAGCGCTTCCTGGTCGGCTGCAACAGCTGGGCGTGGCAGTTCCTGGTCAAGACCTGCGGCATCGACGCGCTGTTCCCCGAACCGCTGACCTTCGCGGCGTTCGACGGACCGCGCCTGCACCGATGGCTCGAACGACTGTCCAGGGGACGGAACGGGCGCGAGCTGACTTTCCGCTCGGCCAGGGACGGACGGGACGCGTTCGCCGAGGAGCTCGAGCGCGGCGCCGACCAGGCGAGCACGATGTCCGAGCTCGCCGAACGCAGTCTCGGCATCCCCTGGGTCGCGTGGAACCTCTGGCGGGCGAGCCTGCGCACATCGGCCGATCCGGATGGCAGGGGGCGAATCGATCTCGACGGGGACGACGCCGAGACGCTGTGGGTGACCGAGCTGCGCGACTTCGCGCTGCCCGATCGAAAGAACCAGGACGCGTTGCTGATACTGCACACGCTGCTCGTGCACGGCGGGTTGACCGAGGAGGAGATCTTCCGCACGGTGCCCGTCGATCGCTATACCAACGCGCTCGGAGCGTTGATCGGAGCCGGAATGGTGCAGCGCTCCGGTGGCGTCCACGAATGCTTCCCGGCGGCGTATCCCGCCGTTCGCGACGGGCTGAACGTCGCCGGCTTCCCGATGGACGTTCTCTGAGATGGCGGCGAGCGAGGACGGCGCCGGGAGCGAGGGAGCCGAGTCGGCGAAGGCCGAAGCCTCGAAGCTCCTCAACGACTTCCAGGACATCGGTTTCGGACAGATCGCACTGATCGTCGCCGGCAGCATCGCGCTGATCTGGGCCGTGCGACGGATTCTGCCCTACCTCGCCGACCGTGGACCGAGCCGAGCGCGGCTGCTGGTTCTCGGGGCGGTACCGGTGATCCGGCTCCTCGTGATCGTCGGCGCCGTACTCTGGATCATACCGCTGGTCTTCAACATCACCGTCCAGAACTTCTTCGTCATCGCCGGCAGCGCGAGCGTCGCGCTCGGCTTCGCGTTCAAGGACTACGCGAGCAGCCTGATCGCCGGCGTCGTGGCGATCTTCGAGCGCCCGTACGGGGCAGGAGACTGGGTCGAGATCGACGGGGACTACGGCGAGGTGGTCTCGATGGGGCTCAGGGCGCTGCGATTGCGCACCGCCGACGACAACGAGATCACCGTACCGCACGGGACGCTCTGGACCGACAACATCTCGAACGCCAATTCAGGCGCCCGCACGCTGATGTGCGTGGCGCACTTCCACCTCCTCCCCGATCACGATCCGGCCGCGATCCGCCGCGCACTGACCGATGTCGCGCTGACCAGCGCCTATCTCGACTACGCCGAGCCGGTGCTCGTGGTCATGGAGGAGAATGAGCACGGCTCGCACTACCGGCTCAAGGCCTACCCGTTCGACCTGCGCGACCAGTTCCTGTTCATCACCGACATGACCGCGCGCGGCAAGGCGGCGGTGCGACGCGTCGGGGCGCGAGAGGTGGCCGCGATGGCGGTGTCGCGGACGGGCGAGGGCCGTGGCGAGGAAACGAGCGACTGAGCGCGTCGCTCGGAGTCTGTCCGGGACGATCGCCCTGCCGAGTCATTGCGGCTGACATCCTTCCATGGTCCTCGCCTGCCGCCACGCGGGTCAACGCCCGATGCCGCACTACACCTGAGACCTGTCGTTGCAGTGTCGCGGTGACCGCCCTCTCGTGACGACGCTTCGGACGGGAACGCACGGGATTCTCCAGTTCGTTCGCTTCGCGGCGCGATGGCCACGACGAGTCAGAGGCAAGAATCCGCGTCCGGCGCCCGCCGACGAATCGTGACCCGTACCGACGAGCGGGCGCGACGACGCCGATGGCGGAGTGTCCGACACGATCGAGCTGATCTCCCATGTCTCGTCGGACGAAGCTGCGCGACGGCGCGAGTGCAAGCATGGATGCGACAACCGATACCCGATTCGGCGAACGACCGATCCGATATGTGACGAGATCCACGAGATGACACGATTGCGGAGGCGCCGGCGACTCGACGATCGATTCATCCTCCCTAGGGGGGATGCGCGTTCTCCGTTTCTCTTGATAGCGTTCGACGGTAATCGAAGACGGGACAAGGGACTCCATGCACAACCGAACTCGCGCGCCGCTGTTCAACCTCCTCGAGAAGCGTCGATTTCGCAACGAGCTGCCGGCAACCATCAGGAGAGCGATTCGCACGGACGAGTGCTGTCGGGGGCACGCTAGTCCTGCCGGCCCTCGTGCAGGTGTCGGCGACGACGTTCCCGCTTTCCGCGCTGCAGAGGCGGGCGCCGCCTCACAACCACGGCAGTGGATGAGTCGAGCCGTCAGTTGTGCCTTCATCGCGTCGGTACTGCTGCTCGGCGCTGCGGCGAGTGCACAAGGCTCTTCGGGTGGCCCGTCGGTCACGAAAACCGTCGGCGCGGCGACACTTGCCGTACGAGATCGCTACATCGAGTGGGAGCTCTTCAACTCAGGCGCGGAACAAGTCGTTCTCGAGAGTGTGAACCTGGCCTGGCCGGAGTCCTACGGCGCACTTCGAGTGGCCAAGCTCGCCGGCATCGTCTACCGAGGGGATGACCCGGCGCCGACGGTCGCACTCGATGCAGAGAACCTTCTGCGCGAGCGCAATCGGACGATCCTTCCGGGCGAGCGATTGACGCTGCGCTTCGAGTTCGCGAAGCGATACACCAGGGCAAGTGCGAGCGACATCGCGATCGAGGCGACCTTCAGCGACGGTTCGACGATCGCCTTCGATCAGGACGAGCAACCATCGGGGCCCGACGATCCACCGGCCGTGGCGTCGTGCGACCTCATCGGAGCCGAGAGCCTGCGTGTAGGCGATCGATACGTGCGTTGGACGCTGTTCAACGGAGGCGCGAACGATGTGCTCCTAGATGAAGCGCGCTTCTCCTGGCCGCCTGAGTACGGGGCGCTCGCAGAAGTGAAGTTCGCCGGACGGATCTTTCGAGAAACCGTCTCCGACTCCGGCGCGACGATCGATCGCTGGACCGCCCACGAGCGCAACCGCACACTCGCGGCGGGCAAGACACTGAACCTCGAGGCGCGATTCGCGCAGCGCTACCGGGATGCGCGATCGAGCGACTTCGACATCGAAGCGACGTTCGCCGAGGGCTGCACCGTAGCGTTCGGAACGCGGAGCGGCGGCGATGGAGGCGAGGAGAGCGGCGACATCACGCCGCCGGTGATTGCGCTCGTCGGCGACAATCCCTTGGTGCTCACGGTGGATACGGCGTTCATCGATCCGGGAGCTACCGCGACCGACGATGTCGACGGCGACCTCACGGGCCGGATCGTGGTCGGAGGCGACATCGTCGATCCAGCATCGACAGGATCGTACCTCGTCACGTACGACGTGGCCGACGCAGCGGACAACGCCGCAGCGCAGGTCTCACGGACGGTCGTCGTCTTGCCCGAACCCGAGGATCCGGACGAGCCGGATCCGGTCGCGGAGTGCCCCTGTATGCGTTTCGGCTCAGCCGCGATGGAGCAGAGCCGGCTCGAGCGGTGGCTCCTTCCGGAGCCCGCCCCCTTCAGCGTGATCAGCGCGAGCTCGGTCAGCCTGATCAATTCGGCCCAGTACAGCATCGGCGACCTGCCCGTCGAGGCCGGAGCGTCCGCCTCGGACTATCCGTCCGAAACGTACGGCATAGGATATGACATCAGCTGGCGCGACAACGGCGAGAGCGACGATGAATCGCCGGGTTCCTTGAGATGCGCCTTCCTCGACGACCCGAGGTTGGGCTTTCCCCCGAACGGAACCGACGTCGTCGTTCTGTATGACGTGTCGGTGGAGGAGCTGCCGGCGACGGAGCAGGAAGCTCGCGCCTGCGGCCAGTTGATGTTTCCGAACACCGATATCAGCGAGCTGGTCATCGACGAGACTCCCGACGACGGCGGAAACGACGGAGACGGCGGAGACGGCGGAGACGGCGGAGACGGTGAACATGGGGTCGGCGAGCTGCCGCCCTTCGACGAACGGTTCGAGCTCTTCGTGAATCCGGCGGATCCGCAATTCCTCCGGTACACCGATGACGACCTCACGGTCTACGACTACTTCGGCTCGCGCTCGGCAGACGGGTTCCCGAGCACACTCGAGCAGGTCGTCACGTCGAGCGGCGCTACGATGACACTCGACGATGCCGGGCGTCTCAGCTCGGTAAGGGTCGAGAACGGCGTGCTGTTCGAGTTCGAGTGGATCAGTGAAGTGTCCGCGATCGTCACCGCCCTGGCCGCTGACGGATCGGAATCGGTGGAAGCCACGGTGGACTTCTCGGGTTTCACCGGCGGCGGAGCTTCAGCACGGAGCGCGTCCGCCGGCCCTCCCGCGGCGATGTCGAGAAGTCGGTCCGATCGGACCGTAAGCACGACGCCGGTCACGGTCTCGGTCGGCAGCTGCTCGCTTCCAGTGGAAGGGGCCAACGTGAACTTGTCGATCTCCCGGCTCGGCGAAGACTCTCTCGGATACGACTCCCTGCCTGCCAGATCGACCGGAACACCGGGGCTGTACGTCGCAGACGTACCGTTCAGCAGGGCCAGTTTCCCGAATGCCGTTCGCCAGTGCAACGAGGTCGCCGACACCATCCAGAACGCCTGTACGGTCGCGACACCCATAGCGGCGGCAATGACCCAGGGAGGATGCGCAGCACTCGGAGTCGCAAGTGTCCCGGTATCAGGTCCGTTTGCCGCGGCTGTATTCGAGGGCTGTCAACTACTGTCGACGCTCACGGCAGGCACTTGCATCGCCGTGAGCCCCATCCCAGGCCCGCCCGGGAGCGGAAACGGACCTCTTCCGATCCCAGGGACCCTGGATTTCGCCTGCCCCTACGCGGAGGATGCAGCCGAGTACGTGGTCGACAATTTTACCGGGACGGCTGATTTCGGCGTGGTGGCCAGGGCCAGCGCAGATGGAAAGTCCGCGAGCTCCTCGAGATTCACCGTTGATCCGAGCAGGGGCGGGTTCGTCGACATTCAACTGAGTCCTGACGAGGAACCTGCCGTTGCGAACGTCGACCTATCGGGTTCGGCAGGCCGATTCACGATCGACGTGGAGATCTCCTGCGCCACGCCTACCTCGATCCTCACTCTTGATCTGATCAACTACTCACCATCGCCGGGAACGGTGAACAACCGATTCGAGAGCTCTTGCAGCGCTAGCGAGGGGTCCGTCTTGACGGGATGCACGTTCATCGGCACCGGTTTCACGCCGGGCGGCCAGGCCGGGTTCACCCTCTCACTCGACGGGGAGACGATCAGAAGCGGTGCCGTTCGCTTCTGACGGCTCACCCACCGGGAGCCGATTCCGGCCAGACAGAGTCGGCGACGGTGACTGCTGCCGATCGCGGTGCAGGCTGAGAACGGCGGAAGCCCAAAGGTTCCACGATGGCCGGTCGATGCGTTTGTCGCATCTTGCGGTACAGGTGGAGAGCGATTCGCGATCTTCCGATTCGAGACTCGCACATCGGCGTCGCTCCCGTTTCCGGCTACCGCCGATGGTCAGCCGTACGACGGGCAGACACGTCCGCACCGTGATCGACTGACCACGTCGTCGCCTGCGGCCCGGTGGTACGAAACGTCGTCTGTTGGGCCTACGGAACGGGCAAGGGGCCCTCCGTCCCGGACTCGTGGCGCCGTCACGGCGGCGTCTCGCGGTGTTGAGCGCAGGACGGAACGCTCGAGAGCATGCCGTGGGCAGAGCGAGCGGTGTCGGCAGGAGCGATGGGGGCGCGAAGCTCGAGTGAATCACCCCGAGAGGCGCCGCGCCTCGCCCGGCTCCCGGAAGCCCGACCTTGTGCCGGCGGGCACGTGAGACGCGCTATTCGCGCTTGTGACGCGGCCCCTTCAGGAGGAATTCCCTGATCTTGCCGAGCGTGGTGATGTCGTCGGCGGAGGAGGCGGCGTAGCGTCGGGCAACCAGCCGGCCGGTGCGCAGCCAGTCGCCGACACCCTGCCCTCGAAGGCGTTGGGCCACGTCGGTTGCGAACACCCGCAGGCCCTGCAGTCGTGAGCCGATCGGTCGCGCCTGATAGGTCCAGTCCGTCCAGTGGCGCGGTGTCGATCCGACCCGCTTCAGCACCGATGGCGGCACGCGACCGGGGGCCACCTCGCCGAGGGTCGTGAGTGCGAGATCCACGGCGGCGAGTGCGCGACGAGCACGCGCCTGCCCGACCATCTCGTCCCAATCGATCGCTTCGCGATGGCGAGCGATGATGGTCGCCGCGTCGGCAATGTGCCGAAACCCCTCGGGCCTGGCGTGCGCAAGGGTGTGGAGGAGGTGGGCGGTCGGGGCCAGTATCGGCACCGGCCGATCGCCGAGCTCGGTCCTCACCGTCGCATCCAGCAAGCGATCATCGAGATCAGGGCTGCGGTCGGTCGCGAGCAACGCGTGATGGAGATCCAGCGCACCGCCGGTGTCGTTGCGGAGGTCAACGGCGTGGTGGGCGTGCAGGAAGTCATCGGCATCCCATCGGCTGGTCTCGTCCACCCGCCACCCGCGCGAGAGTACCCACGCCACGACGGTGCGAATGTGCGTGCGCTCGATCAGAAGGTCGAAGTCCGCGAGCGGTCGCACGCCGAGATCGTCGTGGTACGCCGAGCTCGAGATCGCTCCCCCCTTGAGTAGCGCCCAGCGAATGCCGGCGCGCTCGAGGTAGCTGAACACCGGGCGGGCCTGGTGCAAGAGCAGGTGGTTTCGGATCCAGACTTGCTTGTAGCAGCACGCGAGGCGACGGTTGGCGGGGTGAGCCGGATCGCCGAGACCGAGATCGCGGACCGCCGCGTGCAGGAGTGGATACAGTTGCTCGGCGTCCGGATCGGCATCGGTGGCTTGAATCGAATCGAGCGCCCGGCGAACGAGCTCGGCATCGTCACGGTCGATACACGCCGCCAGCAGCAGTCGATGCTTCGACTCCATCACATCGTCCCCCTCCGCCTGCCGCCGCGGTCGATCCGCTGCCGATGGGGACAATGTACCTTGCCACGTGCGAAAACGCGGCAGCGAGTAAGGAGAGAAAGTGCTGATGGGGATCCCAGAGGCGGTGCGCGTGAACTGTGCACGGGCGCGACGGCTGATCCACCACGTTCGCTTCGCCGCGAAGATCAACTGGGGGACCGGTCGCACGCGCACGGTGGCACTTGCGCTCGTGCCGATGGTCCAGGCACTGCTCCCGGCCGCACTCGCGCTGGTGCTGCGCGGGCTGGTGAACACCGTGGCCGCCGGAGGTGACGACATCCTCGGCTACATCACCGCCAGCGCCTTCCTCGCCGCAACGCTCGCGTTCACGCAGGCGCTGCAGAAATACCTGGTGCAGAGCAACGTCGAGGCGCTGCAGAAGCGGCTGTCAGTGGACATCGTCAGCCACGCCGCCCGTCTCGACTTCTCCCACTTCGAATCGCCCGAGTTTCAGGACCGCCTCGCCCACGCCTCCGCCGGCCCGGCCGACCACGTCCACGAGCTGCTCACGCGCTTCATCCGCTCCGTGGCCTCGCTGGTGATGGTCGGCTCGCTGCTCGCGATTCTCATGGCCATCGAGCCGAGGCTGCTGCTGTACTTCCTACCGCTCACCGTGCCCTATCTCCTCTTTCGCTGGTGGGTTTCGAAGCGTCGCTACGAGATCACCCTCGGACAGATCCGAGGTCGGCGCTGGAGCGACTACTGCGCCGAGCAGGTCAGCAGCGATAGATCTTTGCCCGAGATCCGAATCCTCGACCTCGTCCCGTTCTTTCTCGAGCAGCTGCAAGAGCGTCTGGACAAGATCAACCGCGAGAACCAGCGCTCGTTCAGCATCGAGTTCCTCGGGGCGGCGGCGTTCAACCTCACAGCCGTGATCGCCGTGCACGTCGCGCTGTACCAAGCCGCGGTCCGGGTCGAGAACGACGGGCTGACCGTCGGCGATATCGCCGTCTTCACCACCGCGGCGGCGGGGCTGCGCACGGCCATCGACGGTCTCGTCATGTCGATCGGTGCACAGCGCTGGCACATGTCTCACCTGGCCGATCTCGAGGCCTTCTTCGACATGCTGCCGAGCGCGCACCGGCGGCGAGCGGTTGCCGAGACGGCGGAGGTGGCTCGCGACGAACGCCTCGTGGTCGAAAACGTGACCTTCTCCTACCCCAAGCTCGAGCGGCCGGTGCTCGAGGGGCTGAGTTTCTCGGTGGCCCCAGGTGAGACGGTAGCCCTCGTCGGCCGCAACGGCAGCGGCAAGTCGACGCTCGTCAAGCTGATCGCCGGGCTCTACCGGCCCGAGAACGGTCGGATCGTGGTGAACGGCGTCGACGTGTCGGAGTCGCCTGACGAGGATGTCCACCGCAACCTCTCGATCGTGTTCCAGCACGTCAACCGCTTCAGCGCCACCGCCCACGAGAACATCGCCATGGGCGATCGGCGGCGACTGCTCGACGATCGGGCGCGGACGCGAGAGATCGCGGCGTTGCTCGGGATCGACGAATTTCTCGACGCTCTTCCGAACGGCTACGACACGTTGCTCGGGCGCGATTTCTCCGACGTGACGCTCTCGGGCGGTCAGTGGCAGGCGCTGGCGATCGCACGCGCCTTCGCCCGCGACGCCCCGATCATGATTCTCGACGAGCCGACGGCGAACCTCGACGCGGAGGCCGAATTCGAGGTGTTCTCCCACTTCAAGCGCCTGGCCGCGGATCGGGCCACTCTGCTCATCTCCCACCGCTTCAGCACGCTCGCCCTCGCCGACCGGATCGTGATGCTCGAGAGCGGGCGGGCGACCGAGCAGGGCACCCACGAGGAACTGATCGCCCTCGACGGCGCCTACGCCCACCTCTATCGCCTGTATCGGATGCAAGGCGAACCGGACGTCTGGAGCGGCTGAGATTGCTTATCACGTCGCCCCCTCCCCCATCGAGCCCCCACACCGGCTCCGCCAACGCGCAACGGTCGTGATCGGCGCCACGGGCGAGCCCGGACGCTGCGCGCGAGGACGAGCGGACGACCGAGAATCATCGGGTGCTCGACTCGACGCCCTCGCGCACCGACGATGCTCGAGGAGATCGTGATGGCCTTCCCAGAACACGCCATGCGGCGCCAACTCCGTTTGTCGGCATGGTATATGCACTTGGTATATGCATCTACGTCCCTCTCGTCTGGCCAAATCGATGACGACCGACGTGGCCGACGCCCAACACCCGACGCCCGTCAGCCGGCGCGTCGCCCCCCGGGGAGTGCGCCGAGGCGCCGTGTTGCTCTGGCTGCTCCGGCTGCACCTACGCTACCTGCGCTTCGACACGGCGCTTCTGAGCACACTACCGGACGGCGGGCACCGTCCGCTCGGTCAGCTGGCACCGCACGAGCTCGCCTTCGCCGCGCGGTGGAACCACCGGATCTCGCGAGTGCTCTCGCACCTCAACGCACCGTATGCGCGATGCATGAAACGCGCGCTGGTGCTGGCGATGATGCTCGCCGACGAGCATGATCTAGACCTCGTGATCGGGGTCAGACCTGATGATCCGAGTGATGGACACGCCTGGATCGAGCGCGGCGGCGAGGTGTTGCTCGAGCGCTTCACCGCGCAGAGCTCTCCCTATGTCGAGATCCGCCGCCTGCGCGTGGCACCCTTCGAGGAGGGACGATGAACGCCGCACAGATCGCCGCCACGCTCGGTACACGGCGCTACGACTTTACCGATCTCGGCGACGGAACCGGCGTGCTGGCCTCACTCGACACCGGCAGGATGGTCACCCTCAACGAGCTGGCCGCCTCGGTGGTCAAGATCTTGATCGAGTCCGGCGGGGCCGATCCACGCCCGGCCCTCGACGAGCTCGCTACCACCGTCGCCGACACCCACGGGATCGAGCGTGGAGGCGTCGCCGCGGATATCGATGTCTTCCTCGATAGTCTGTCCGAGCAGATCGGGCGGGGCTGATGCCCCTCACGTACTCGGTGGCACAGGGCGCCTTTCTGCCCGCGCTTGCGATTCGTCATCCGCGGGAGCTGACGCCGGAGAACATCCTTCCGGAGTTCGGGCTCCGTGCCGAGCCGCGCGGCGCCGCCGCGCCGCGCGACGATCGCCCGGTCGAGCTCGAGCTGCGACGCGTCGATGCGGCACGCGGACTCGACATCGGCCCGTTCGACTATCCGAGGCTCGAGAAACGCTTCGCCGGTCCTCGACCAAGCTTGAGCTTCGATCTGGCGGGTATCCGCTTTCGCCCGATGGAAGGCAGCACGCTGTGGCTGGCCGATTCGGTTCCGCAAGACTCGTTCTACTTCAAGAGCCTGTTGCAGACGCTGCTGACACACGCTGCCGCCGTCGGCGGCAGCGCGGTGATGCACAGCGGCCTGATCGAATGGCGGGGGCGGGGTTACCTGCTGGTCGGAGATTCGGGTAGTGGCAAGTCGTCGCTGTGCGTATTCTCGCTGCTCTGCGGCGCGCGCCTCGTCTCCGACGACGTGGTGACGCTCGCACACGACGGGGACCGCTTCGCTGGCCGCGGCTTGCGTGCCTATTCGCTGCTGCGGCCGGGCACTCGAGAGGCACTGCCGGAGAGACTGAGGCGTCTGACGACGACGGTGACCGCCGAGGAGGGCCCCAAGCACCTGCTCCGACTCGAGAGCCTCGGCGAACGGGTGCTCGAGCAGTGCACGATCGATGCGATCGTGTTGCCGAGCGTAGGCACCGTCGTGGACAACGCGGCCGCAGCGGGCTACGCGCTCGCCACCGTGTCGAAGGCCGCAGCCATCGCCCGGCTGATGCACTGCCTCGACGACAGAGCGCTCCTTCCCGGGCTCGATGCGGAACGCGCCGCCGTCAGCGAGCTGATCATCGCGCTCGTGCGCGCGCTGCCATGCGTCGAGATTCGTACGTCGCCACGCTTCCTGACCGAGCCCGCGCGCTGCGCGACGCATCTCCTGAGCACCCTATCGCGGCGGATCGCTCATGCATGACGCATGACGCGCGACCCTCGAAGCGACGGCTCGACCATGTCGGTAGCGAGACGGTCGAACCATCGCAAAGCGGACGAAACGGCCACGAGACGACAGCGCTGGCCGTGTGATCGACTCGGGTAACGCGCTCGAGAACTAACGTGCTCGAGAATCGGGAATTTTAGTTTCGAGTATTTCCGGCTCCATTCCCTCGGCCACCGCCGTTGCCGTTACCGCCGGTGAAGCCGCTGGCATGACCATACTTGTTGCCGCCGCCACTGCTCGGGTCACCGATCGCACTCGTCAGGTCGATCACTTCGAGCGCGGGCGGTCGATACTCTCCTGTGCCGGTCTCGTTCGTTCGCACATTGCCCATACCTTCACTCCCTCCTCGCATCGGTCGACCGTCGTCGCTCTTGCCGAGCACCTGTCCACCCGATGACTGTTCCGTTCGATCGTCAAATCTCGCTCGCGCGAGGACTTTTGGCCTCATTCCTCAGGTCAGAATGACTGCCTACACTAAATGTAACAGCGAACGCCATTAGCGTCAATAAATCGCCAGCTGCTTCAGCCAGCGATCGATGGAATCGTGAACAAGCTCTCGCACGACACTCACGGGCTGTTTGCTCGAAAGCCCGCTCACGTACGGCTGGCGGTCTCCCCCAGCACCCGATCGAGCACGCTCAGGATCATCGCGACGTCGTCCGCCTCGATCGTCAGCGGAGGTCGGATCTTCAACACGTTGTTTCCGGGCCCTTCGGTGCCGACGAGAACCCGGTGATCGCGCAGCCGTTCCACCACGTGACCCGCGATCGCCGTCGCCGGTTCCCGACCCTCCCGATCGGTCACGAGGTCCACGCCGACGAACAGGCCCGCTCCCCGGACGTCGCCGACGACAGAGTGCCGTTCTCGTATTCCTCGCAGTCCGTCGATCAGCTCCCTACCCCGCTCCAGCGCGTTCGCCTGCAGTCCTTCGTCCTCGACGATCTGCAGCACCTCGGTGCCGATTCGGCACGACAGGGTGCTGCCGCCAAAGGTCGAGAAGTACTCGGGCCCCTGGGCGAAGCTGTCGGCGATCGCGCGGGTGGTGATGACGACGCCGATCGGATGACCGTTGCCGATCGGCTTGCCGAGCACGACGATGTCGGGCAGCACGCCCTGCTGCTCGAACGCGAACCAGTGTGCGCCGAGCCGGCCGAGGCCGGTCTGGACCTCGTCGGCGATGCAGATGCCGCCTGCCGAGCGGACCTTGTCGTACACGCTCGCGAGGTAGCCCTCCGGGGGGATGATCTGGCCGCCGACCGAGGGGAACACCTCACTGATCCAGCACGCCGTCCTCGCCCCGCGCGCGGCGATCCGTTCGAGCGCACCGTCGACCTGATCCGCATAGCGGGCGGCGCAGTCCGCCTCCTCGCGACGGAAGATGCCGGCATAGTCGTCGGGGAGATCGACCAGCTGCACGTGATCGGCCTGTCCGACGCCGCCGGGAGCGGCGAACTTGTACGCCGAGATCGCGATCGCCCCGGTGGTGTTGCCGTGGTAGCCGTGATCGGGTGTGACGACATCGCTCGCCCCTGTGTGCGCGTGCGCGAGCCGTAGCGCCAGCTCGTTGGCTTCGGAGCCGGAATTCACGAAGTAGCAGACCGACAGCGATTCGGGAACCCGGGTGAGCAACGCATCGACGAAGGCGGTCTGTGCGGGGTGCAGGTAGCGCGTGTTCGAGTTCATCCGCCGTAGCTGATCGGCCGCCACCGCCTGCAGTCGCGGGTGGGCATGGCCGACGTGCGGCACGTTGTTGTAGGCGTCGAGGTAGGCCCGCCCGAGCTCGTCGAACAGGTGGTGGCGCCAGCCACGCAGGAACATCACCGGGCGACGGTAGCTCAGCTTCACGTTGGCGCCGAAGTGCGCCTCGCGTCTCTCGCGCACCCCACGCTCGTCGAGGGGGCGATGGGCGGTGCGCTCCTCGGCCAGGTTCAGCAGCGCTGCGGGGTTCGGGCACAGCCGGCTCCACAGCTCCATCCGCTCGGGATTCGCCACGCCCGGAAGGTCCGTCGTCACGCCTTCGCTCGACAGTGCGAGCTGCACGTGCGCATGCGGTGCCCAGCCGCCGTTGAGCGATGCATCCCCGAGCGCGCAGAACGCTTGCCCGCGCGCGACACGATCACCGCGCGAGAGGTGGGCGAAGCTGTGCGGGGCGAGATGCCCGTACAGCGTGAAGAACGGCGTGCCGGCGGCGCTCTCGTGACGGAGCACGACGACGCCGCCGTAGTCGAGCGGGTCGGGCCTGACGCCGAGCGCCTCGACCGTGCCCTCCAGCGGCGCGAACAGCGCCGTCCCGGCCGGTACGAAAACGTCGACGCCGAGGTGCACGGTACGCCGGTCCGACGCTTTCCACGGTCCTTCGCGGAACGCCGGCGCGGTGTACACGAGCCGCGGTTCGGCCCAGGCGCCGAGCCATGGCCCGCTCGCCTCGTACCCGGCCCCGATCGCGACGGCCTCGGCGGCGTTCATGTCGAACGGGTTCGCCGGCACACTCGCCGCGGCGACGGACAGTGCCCGTACGGGAGCTTCCTCCAGCGACTCGCCGACAAGCGGTGCGAACGAACCGCGGCTCGCGTCGAGCCAGGCGAGCACGTCGTCGGCCCCGTCGACCACCGGCAGCTCGCACGCGACACGCAGACGCGCGGCGATGAGCCGGGCGTCGAGATCGGCGCGCTCGAGCAATCGCCACGCCGGCCCTCGAGAGATCGAGATATAGGGATCATCCGGGTCCTTCGCCGCCTCGATCGTCGAGACCGTCACGCTCAGCGCGAGACGCATCCGCAGCAGCGGCCACAGCAGATCGAGCTCCCGTGCCGAGAGCGCGTTCACGCCGTGATAGCCGCGCACTAGAGCCGCCAGGGCCGACTCCGGATCGTCGTGATCGAGGACCACGTAGGCACCTGCCACCGCGAGCTCGCAGATCCGCGGGCTCGCGGTCATGTCGCCGAAGTCCACGATGCCCGAGATGCCGACCGCCGTGGCCAGCACGTTCCAGTCGTTGATGTCGTTGTGGATCGCCTGCGGCGGCAGCGCGTCGAGCCGCGAGCGCACCGCCTCGAATTCGCTCGACACGCCGCGCACCAGCGCACGGCGCGCCGGATCGTCGAAGCGCCAGAGGTGAGCGTCTATCCAGTCGCTTGAGGGCAGCCGCCACTTGAAATCGGTCTGCAACCACCGATGATCGAACGACTCGAGCGCCCTGTTCATCCCTCCGAGGTGCGTGCCCAGTCCCTCGATCATCGAAGGTGCGTGCGGCCGGAAGCGGGCGTACGGGATGCCGGGCAGCCACCCTTGCAACCAGACGATGCGCGGCTTGCCCGCCTCGTCGGGAACGGTGGAGAAGGTCTGCCCCCGCGCATCGGTGACGAGCGGAGGCACCGGCACGTGGGGCGCGTGCCGGCGCACGTGCGTGATCGCGCGGCACTGCGCGTCCACGAGCGCCTCCGGGCAGCCGACACGCATGACCTTGAACACGTACGTCGGACCGCCCGCCGAGCTGTCACCGATGGTGACCGCGAAGTTCAGATCGTGCTCGCCGTCGAGCCGCGCCAACGTCGCGTCGATACCGTAGCGCTCGCGGAGCACTTTCCGCCAGTGAGCCATCAGTACACGCGCCCGTACTCCGCCAGGCGCGCCTCGTCGTCCATGCCCTCGAGCCAGGCGAGCTCGCCACGCTTGTGATCGAGGTAGACGCGCCGGAATTCCTCCCCCATCCAATCGCCGATCGCCGCGCTCGCGGCAAACCGCTCGAGCGCCTTCTCCAATGCGTCGGGCAGGCGCTCCACGCCCGCCTCCGCCAGCGCAGCGTCGTCGACGGTGGACAGATCTTCTTCGGTCGGCGTCGGTGCGGGCAGCTCGTCGACGAGTCCCTGCGTGCCGGCATGCACCAGTGCGGCGAGCACGAGGTAGGGTGAGGCGGCCGCGTCCGCGGCGCGGAACTCCACGTGGTACTGGCGCGCGATGCCGCTCGGCGTGCGCGAAGTGACCGGACAGATCCGTACGGCCGCCTCGCGATCGCGCACGCCGAGGTTGTTGAACGCCGCGCTCCAGCGGTGCGGGGTCAGACGGTGATAGGAGATCGCCGAAGGGGCGGTCAGCGCGATCATGTCGGGCATGTACCGGAGAATGCCCGCCACGAACGAACCGGCCGTCGCCGACAGCCCGTGCGGCCGGTTACCGTCGTGCATGGCCGGTCGCCCGTCCGCGTCCACCAGGCTCAGGTGCACATGCACGCCGTTGCCGACTCCGTCGAGCGCACGGATCGGGGTGAAGCTGGCGCGCCGGCCATGACGCTCGGCCGTGGCCTGGACCAGCTGACGCGTGACCACGGCGGCGTCGGCGGCGGCCACCCCGGTGGCGGGCTTGACGGTGACCTCGTACTGCCCGGCGCCGTATTCCCTCAGAACGCTGTCGGGCTCGACACCGGCGACCCGTAGCGCCGCCACCAGGGTCTCTGCAAGCCCGCGCTCCGCCCGAAAACCGCCGAGGCCGAAGGCGACGCCGCTACCCTCGGCGTCGGGCAGCTGGAACTCCTGCTCGAACGTGGCGTTGATCGTCAGCCCGCCCGCCGCCTCGAGACGCTGCAACGCCCCCTTTAGGATGCTCCTGGGGCAGCAGCTCCACGGCGTGCCGTCGAGCCGCAGCACGTCCCCGAGGGCGAAGTGCTCGACCGGACGGCCGTCCTCGAAGTCCACCCGCGTGCGGGTCGCCGGGTCGGGGCGCAGGATCAGGTCGTCGAGCGAGCCGAACGGACCTTCGGCGATCGAGTCGAAGCACGTGATCATCGCGTTGGTGGGTACCCAGCCGACCCCCGAGCGCAGTCGCTCGCCGAAGTCGGATGCCGGCACTCCCTTGCCGCGCACCTGGCCCGAGAGATCGCAGGTGGACACGTAGACAATCTCTTCGCCGATCATCCTCTTCCCTCCTCTTCCTCGTCACCCTCGCTCGCCCGATCGTCCGCAGAGCGGTTCGCATGGCCGCGTGCGAACTTCGCCGCGCGGCGCGGGCGCAGCGCCTCCCAGTTCTCGAGTCGCGCGCGGGTGGCAGGCCAGTCACGATCGGCGATACGGTCGATCAGGTACTCCATCAGCAGTATGGCTCCCGCACAGGTGTCCCACGCGCTGCCGTTGTCGATTGGCACGACGAGCACCTCGGCCGCGTTGCCGGCAACCGGCGACAGCCACCGGTCGGTGACCAGGATGACCCGCCCCTTGCGCGCGGCGACGCGCGCCGCGAGCTCGGCGAGGTTCGGCTGGTAGCGGCGGAAGTCGACGATGAGGACGACATCGCGCGGCCTGAGCGCCAGCAGATGGCTAGGCCAGATCTCGGGGTCGGGCGGCAGGTGCGACACGCCAGGCCGGATCTGCATCAGGTGACGCGAGAGGTACTGGGCCACGCTGTCGCTGACGCGACCGCCGATCACGTGCACCGCGTGGCGCGGGTCGGCGAGCTCGGCGCACGTGCGCTGCAGCTGCGCCTCGCCGAGCGTGGCCGGCAGCCTGCCGAGGCACGCCAGGCTCGAGCGCACGAACTCCCCGAACCCGCCGGCGGCGAGCCGGTCCGGACTCTCGTGCAGATCCAGCGGCGAGCGCTCGCCGTCGCGTAGCTCCTCGATCAACCGCCGCTGGAACTGCTGATAGCCGGCGAAGCCGAGTTTCCTGACGAAGCGCGTGATGGTCGGCGCCGACGCTCCGACCCGCCCGGCCATCATCTCGATCGTGTCGAGCCCGGAGAACGGATAGTCGGAGAGCACCGCGGCGGCCACCTTGCACTCGGTCGGTGTCAACACATGCTCGAGTCGCCCGATCTCCTCGCGAACGCTCGGCGAAGCGGAGACGCCTGCAGGGTCATCCGCTCGAACGTTCGCATGGATATCCGCAGGGGTGCCCGCCCGGCCGCTAGCCGGTGCGTCCCGAGCAGCGCCGAACGAGGCGCTCGGAAGGCCGGCCGCTCGTTTCATGATCGCGCTCACTCCTTCTGAAAATTCTCGATCAATTCTCGCAACGTGATAGTTTTGATCATACGCTTTCATTCGTCGATCATGTCTTCGCACCGATGACGACCGCCCGGCACCGCCATGTCGCCCTGTCCACGGCCGCCATCGTGCTATTCGTGGCCGCCGCGTGGCTGCTCGCCGTCAGCTGGGGCGCCGCCGGCGAGCGCACCGTCACGCTGTTCCTGATCAGCCTGATCGCGGTGGCCGGTATCGGTGTGTACTCGGGCAACAGCGGCATTCTGAGCTTCGGGCACGTCGCGTTCATGGGCATCGGCGCGTACGCGGCCGCGCTGGTGACCCTGCCCACGCGCATCAAGGG